>Ga0209079_10000164_pt1 | contig 30884 bp, 23 predicted proteins | sample PPLLaktember2015_2_FD_187259 | JGI IMG/M metagenome (GOLD analysis project Ga0209079, IMG submission 187259) | Freshwater sediment microbial communities from Prairie Pothole Lake near Jamestown, North Dakota, USA - PPLs Lake P7 Core (6) Depth... | ecosystem: Environmental > Aquatic > Freshwater... | reverse complement strand
AGCTTCTATCGATCCAGGGCAACTTCGCCACGTCCGCGGAGGGCCGCGCCATTCACTGTCACGTTTCCGTCGCCAGGCAGGACGGATCCGCGTGCGGCGGCCACCTGCTCGGCGCGACGGTGACGAACACGGCCGAGATCGCCATCCGCATCTTCGAGGGCATCCGATTGGAGCGCCGCCAGCAGCCGCAAGGCGGCGAGGGGCTCTACCCGACCAGCGGCCGCTGAGCCGCCTCCCGCTGCCTCTCAGTCAGAACGGGACCCCGTTGGTTCTCAGTCAGAACGGGACCCCGCTGGTTCTCAGTCAGAGCGGGACCCCGTTGGTTCTCAGTCAATACGGGCCCCCTTGGTTCTCACTCGAAGCGGGACTCCGTTGGTTCTCAGTCAGAGCGGGACCCCCGCTGGTTCTCACTCAGAACGGGACCCCGTTGGTTCTCACTCGAAGCGGGACCCCGTTGGTTCTCACTCGAAGCGGGACCCCGTTGGTTCTCACTCGAAGCGGGACCCAGGACGCATCCCGTTCAGGAACTCGCGCCCCGTCGTCCGGGGACGCCCTTCCCTCTGAACCAAAACGCCCTCGAGGAGTTCGTCGGCGCAGGCAATCAAGAGCTGCCGCGCCTCCCGCGGCCCGATGAGGCCGGGCTCGATCCGTCCGACCGCGACGCCCGTTCTCGCAGTACGCAAGAGCTTGATTCGCTCTCCCGAGAGAAGCGTCCACGCGCCCGGCCACGGCGACATGCCCCGCACGAGGTTGTGGACCTCGGCGGCCGTTCGGGTCCAATCAACCCGGCCGTCGTCCTTCGTCAGTCGAGGAGCAAGCGAGGCGCCGCCCTCCGGCTGGGGGCGCGGGGCGATCGTTCCTGTTGCGAGGCCTTCGAGGGTCTCGAGGATCAGGTCCGCTCCGAGCGCGGCCATGCGCCGCTCCAAGTCCCCTGCGGTTTCGTCCGGGCCGATGTCGAGCGGCCTCCGCAGAAGCAGCGGGCCGGTGTCCATTCCTCGGTCGAGTTGAAACGTGGTGATCCCGCTCCGCGACTCGCCCCGCCGGATCGCCCACTGAATCGGCGCCGCGCCGCGGTACGCGGGGAGGAGCGAGGCGTGGAGGTTCACCGCACCGCGGGGGGCAGCGTCGAGCACCTCCGGCTTGAGGAGTTGGCCGTACGCGGCCACGACGAGGATGTCGGCCTTCGCGGAACGCAGCCGCGACACGGACTCCTGCGTGTTGATTCGCTCCGGCTGGAAGAGCGAGAGACCGAGCGACCCCGCTTCGTCCTTCACCGGCGGGGCGGACGGCTCGGCGTGGCGGCCTGCGGGACGATCCGGTTGAGTGACGACCAGGACGACGTCGTGCCGCTCCGCCAGCCGGGAGAGTGCCGGGCGGGCGAATTCGCCGGTCCCGAGGAAGATGACGCGCACGCTAGTCCTCCTCGTCACGCTTTCGGCGCTTGTACTGCTGGAGCAGGCTCCGCCTGCGAGCAGGGCTGAGGTGATCCAAGAACAGCTGGCCGTCGAGATGGTCCATCTCATGCTGGATGGCGCGAGCGAGCAGGCCTTCGCCGGTGATCTCGACGCGTTCGCCGGCGAGCGTGGTGCCGGCGACGGTCGCGCGCGCGCTGCGCACGACGGGGGCGTTGACCCCCGGAACGCTCAGGCACCCCTCCGTCGTCTCCTCCGTCTCGCCCTCGCTCGCAAGGAGCTCGGGGTTGATGAGGATGTGGAACTGCCCGTCGACATCCAGAGCAATGATCCGCTTGGAGATCCCGATCTGCGGCGCGGCAATTCCCGCGCCGCCCGCACGGAGCATCGCTTCAACCATGGCGCGGCAGATCTCCCGGACGTCGTCGTCGATCGCCTCGACGACCTCGGCCGGGCGCCGCAGCGCGGGATCGCCAAAGGTGCGAATGGGGCTCTTCTTTCCTTGCATGGCCGTCGGGCGCATTATAAAGTAGCGTCCGATATGCCACAAGAGAACGGCGATCCAAGAACCACCATCGAGAAGGTCCTCAGGCTTGAGCGCTCGACCGGGTTCCAGGACACGGCCGTCACGTGCGGGGTCGAGGCGTTTGTCGAGCGTCAACTCCCCTCGGCGCACTCGATCGTCGCCGGCTACGACAAGGCCTCCCACTTCGACCGCCAACGGATGATCGCGAGGCTGGTCGATCACCTTCAGGGGCCGCCTGCCGACGCCGGCGGAGCGGACCTGACGACATCGGTCGCCGGCCTCCGCGGCGTCGGCGCCAAGCGAGCCGAGCTGCTCGAGAAGCTCGGGGTGCTCACAGTGGAAGACCTGCTCTACTACCTTCCTCGCCGCCTCGAGGATCGCACGCGCTTCGTTTCCATCGGAAGCCTCGCGTCGGGCGACGAGGCCGTCGTCCGGGGCAAGATCCTTGCCGTCGACCAGCACCGCGTCGGCCGGGGAATGACGGTGATCAAGGCGGCGATCGGTGACGGAACCGGGTTCCTGTACGCCGTCTGGTTTAACCAGCCGTGGATTGCCCAACAGCTCCGCCGCGGCGAAGAGGTTGACGTGTTCGGCCGAGCGGAGTGGAAGTTCCGCGAGTGGCAGATGCCATCCCCGACGTGGGAGCCCGCCGGAGCAGGTCAGGAGATTGGGCGGCTCGTCCCGATCTACCCGGCCACGGAAGGACTCACCGACCGCTTCGTCCGGTCGCTCGTTGAGCGGAACCTCGATCCGTATCTCCCCGCGATTCGCGACGTCGTCCCCGCCGACGTACGCGCCGAAGCGGGCCTTCCGGACACGCGCGAGGCCATCGCGTCCATCCATCGTCCCTCCGGGGCCGACGACTTCAACCGAGCGCGGCGCGCCCTCGCGTTCGAGGAGCTGTTCCTCCTTCAGATCGGGCTCTTGACGACGACTCGCGATCGCACCGGCGCGCCCCACGGTGGATCGGGACAGCTCGTGAACTCGCTTCTTGCCAGCCTCCCGTTTCCCCTGACGGCCGCGCAGCAGCGCGCTCTGCGCGAGATCCGACGGGACCTCTCGGAACCCCTGCGAATGATGCGCCTTCTTCAGGGCGACGTCGGCTCCGGAAAGACGCTCGTCGCCGTCGCGGCCGCCCTCTGCGCGATCGAGGCAGGATTCCAGGTCGCGCTGATGGTTCCAACGGAGATTCTCGCCGAGCAGCACGCCTCGAACCTGGAGCGGCTGCTCGCAGGGCTTCCCGTCCGCGTCGGCCTTCTCACCGGAACGACGTCGGGAGATCCCGACCTTCGCCGTTCTGTGGAGGGGGACCTGGACCTCGTCGTGGGGACGCACGCGCTCATTCAAGAGTCCGTAGCGTTCGGGCGGCTCGGGCTCGTGATCATCGACGAACAGCACCGCTTCGGCGTCGTTCAGCGCTCGCTCATTGAAGAAAAGGGCGAGAACGTCGACCTGCTCGTCATGAGCGCGACGCCGATTCCTCGGACGATCGCGCTGACCCTGTTCGGCGAGTTCGACGTGTCGGTTCTCGACGAGTTGCCGATGGGCGAGAAGCAGACGAAGACGCATTGGGTCGCCGAGTCGCGCCGTGGAGCGGTCTACGACGAAGTGCAGAAGGCGCTTCTGGAAGGACGGCGCGGCTACGTGATCCTTCCCCTCATCGAGGAGTCCGAGAAGATCGACGCCAAGGCCGCCGTGAAGGTCTACGAGGAGCTGTCCGAGCGGTTCTCCCGCTCCCGCGTCGGCCTCCTGCACGGGCGTCTCCCCGCGGCGGAGAAGGCTGACGTCATGGCCCGGTTCCGGAGGGGCGACGTCCACCTGCTCGTGTCGACCACCGTGGTCGAAGTGGGCGTCGACGTTCTCGACGCGGACTACATGGTGATCGAGCACGCCGATCGGTTCGGGCTTTCCCAGCTGCATCAGCTGCGTGGAAGGATCGGGCGATCCGGCCAGCCGTCCTTTTGCTTTGCGGTCGCCGATGCGCGCACGGACGACGCGCGGCGGCGCCTGGAGGCGTTTCGCGACGTCTCGGACGGGTTTGCCATCGCCGAGGAGGACCTTCGCATCCGCGGTCCCGGGGACCTACTCGGAACTCATCAGCACGGCTTCCTGACGCGGTTCCGCGCCGCGGACCTCGTCGCCGATCTCGACTTGATGGAGGCCGCTCAGGCGGCGGCACGAGCTGTGCATCGGCGCGGAGTCGACGCCGCGACCGCGGCGGCGGCCGATCGGCGCTTCGGCGAGGTCATTCGTTGGCTCCGCGTCTAGCTCTGCGAAGCGCGCACGTGCAGAACCCACCGCAGAGCGCACAGAGAGCCACAGAGCCGGACGCCGGTCGCGGAGTTCGCGGCCGCGCTCCCCGAAGGGCTCGGCGGCCGTCCGCTACGCGCCGATTCGCGTCCCGACGCGCTTGCCTTCCGTGAGTGCGCGAAGCGCGCCCGGCCGATCGAAGTCGAACACTTCGATCGGAAGACGGTGTTCGCGACAGATCTCGACGGCGACCTGATCCATCACGCCGTACCGTGCCGCGAGGAACTCATCGAACGAGACGTCGGACAAGCGACGAGCGTTCGAGTCTTTGGCCGGGTCGCGATCGAACACGCCGGGGACGTTCGACGCTTTCGCGAGCAGGTCGGCGTCGATGGATACAGCCCGTAGCGCCGCGGCGGTGTCGGTCGTGACGAGGGGGCTCCCCGTCCCGCCCGCGAACACCACGATCGCTCCTCCGGCGAGCGCCTTCCTCGCGTCGCGGGGCGAGATCGAGTCGGTCAGCTCGGTGCCGATCGCCGACTGGACGAAGACGTCGCGACCCGCACGCTCGAGGTAGGTTCGAAGCGCGAGGGCGTTCAAGACCGTCGCGAGCATCCCGAGCGTGTCCGCTTCGACACGATCGAACCCCTCAGTGCGGGCTCCGCGAATGACGTTCCCTCCGCCGACGACGATGGCGATCTGCGTCGAAGAGAGAGGCGCGATCTCTCCCGCGATTCGGCGGAGCGAATCGGGAGAGAACGCGCCTTCGGGTCCTTTCAGGGCCTCGCCGCTCAGTTTGAGCAGGACTCGCGAGGGCCCCGGCGTCATGCTCCGCCGGCCCCCACTTCGTAGCGAGAAAACCGCTTGATGAGGATGTTCTCGCCGGTCTTCGTGCGGAGATCCGCGAGCAGGTCCTCGACTCGGACCGTGGGGTCCTTCGCAAACGCCTGCTTCAGAAGGCAGTTCTCCTCGTAGAAGCGGTTCAGCCGCCCCTCGACCGCCTTCTCGATGATGTGCGCCGGCTTCCCTTCCTTCTCAAGCTGCTTGCGGTAGACCTCGCGCTCCTGGTCGAGATCGGCGGCCGGAACGTTCTCCGGGGCGATGTAGCGCGGCTTCGCCGCCGCGATGTGCAGCGCGAGATCCTTCGAGAACTGAACGAAGTCGGCGCTCTTCGCGGCGAAGTCGGTGTTGCAGGCGATCTCCACCATGGCGCCGATCTTCGCGCTGTGGTGCGAGTAGCACTCAACGCGGCCTTCGCTCGCCTCGCGCCCCTGCTGTCCCATCAGCTCGAGCCCTTGCTCGCGCAGGATCTGCCGCGCCCGGACGAAATCGCCGTTCGCGTCCTGGAGGGCCTTCTTGCAGTCCATCATCCCCACGCCGGTCTCGGCGCGGAGCTTCTTGACGTCTTCGCTTCGAATGGTGGTCATGGTCCTAAGCGCTCTCTTCCTCAGTCTCGACTCCCACCGCGGCCGCAAGCTTCTCGACGGCGGTGTCTTCTTCCGCAGCCGGGGCCTCGGTGTTCGCCGACACCGCGGCGGGCGCCTTTGCGGCTTCCGGAGCGTCCTGCCGCCCCTCGCGTCCCTCGAGCACGGCGTCGGCGATCCGCGCGGTGATGAGCTTGGTCGCCTTGATCGCATCGTCGTTCCCAGGGATCAGGAAGTCGATGGGATCGGGGTTGCAGTTCGTGTCCACGATGGCGATCACGGGGATCTTCAGGATGTTCGCCTCGCGGACGGCATTCAGCTCGACGTCAGGATCGATGATGTAAAGAACATCGGGCCTACGCTCCATGTGGCGCAGCCCGTCGAGGTTCCTCTGGAGCTTGGAGAGCTCGCGGCGCAGCCGGCTCGCTTCCTTGTTCGGCATGTGCTCGACGGTTCCGTCCTCGACCATCGTCTCGAGCTTCTTCATCCACTCGATGGAGAGCTTGATCGTCGGGAAGTTCGTGAGCGTGCCTCCGAGCCAGCGGCGGTTCACAAAGTGCGCACCGCATCGCAGGGCCTCTTCGGCGATCGTTCCTTGAACCTGCTTCTTCGTGCCCACGAACAGGACCTCGCCACCCCCGGCGACGCGGTCGCGCACGAAGTAGTAGGCCTTGCGGAACATGTCGACGGTCTGCTCGAGGTCGATGATGTGGATTCCCTTGCGCTCGGTGAAGATGTACCGACCCATCTTCGGATTCCACTTTCGCGTACGATGTCCGAAATGGACGCCCGTCTCGAGCAGCTCCTTCATCGTTAGAACTTCCACATCACCCTCCAAGGTTCTGAAGTCATTTCGCGCGAGTATAGCCAACCCTCAATGCCCCTTCAATCCATGCGTTGCAGGGAAGAGGCCGATCCAGGTCCCACGATCGGGCTGCGGTTGGGTCGCGCCGGTGGGACGGTCTATAATGCCCGTCGTCCCGTCATGAAACAACCCGACGTTCCATCGACCCCGAGCGAAGGCATCCGCGAGCTTCCGAAGAACGTGGAGGCGGAGCAGCAAGTGCTGGGAGCCGCCCTCCTCGATCCGGACGGAAGCGTCCCGATCCTGATCGAGCGGCTGACCCCGGAGCACTTCTACGTGCAGCGCCATCGCGTGCTGTTCCGGACGATCCGCGAGCTCTTCTCTCGCGGGGAGCCGGCGGACATCATCGCCGTCGCGAACCGCCTCGACGAGCGGGGGGACATGGAGCGCGCCGGCGGGCGTGTGTACCTCAATGACCTCCAGAACCGGAGCGTCACAACCGCATCGCTCGCGTACTACACGGACATCGTCCGCCGAAAGGCGGTTCTCCGAGCCCTCATCCAAGCCGGCGGAGAGATCTCCGAGCTCGGGTATGACGAAGTCAGCGAGGCGGACGAGATCCTCGACCACGCAGAATCCCTGATCTTCAAGATCACGGAGAGCAGCCTTGACCGTCCGTACTTCCTGGTCAACGACTTCCTCTACGAGCACATTGGCTCGCTCGAAGAGATCCACCGCGACCCGGATCACCAGACGATCCGCGGCTTCTCGACGGGCTTCAAGGAGCTCGACGAGCTTACGTCCGGGATGCAGCGCTCCGACTTGGTCATCGTGGCCGGCCGGCCGGGCACCGGGAAGACGAGCCTTGCGCTCAGCCTCGCCCGCCATGCCGCCGTTCGCGACAAGGCCGCGGTGGGCATCTTCTCGCTCGAGATGACGAAAGAGCAGCTCCTGGAGCGGCTCCTCTGCGGCGAGGCGAAGGTCAGTCTGCACCGACTGCGCGGCGGGTACGTGCCGGCCCCCAAGTGGCGTGACATCGCGAACGCGGCCAGCAAGTTCCAGAAGTCGACGATCGTCATCGACGACACGCCGGGCGTCTCCGTGCTGGAGATTCGGGCCAAAGCCAGGCGAATGGCGACTCAGCACGGGTTGGACATGATCATTGTCGACTACTTGCAGCTCGTCGATGCCGGAATCCGGACCGACGTGCGCGAGCAGGAGATCGCCTACATCTCCCGCTCTCTCAAGAAGCTGGCGAGGGAGCTCAACGTCCCCGTCGTCGCCGTCTCCCAGCTCTCCCGTGCCGTAGAGCGGCGCGAGTCCAAACGCCCCGTTCTGTCGGACCTCCGCGAGAGCGGCGCCCTCGAGCAGGACGCCGACGTCGTCATGTTCATCTACCGGGAGGACTACTACGCCCAGCCGTCGGAGACCGCGGAGACGTCGGGCCAGGGAGCGGGTTCGGAAGCCGAGATCATCGTGTCCAAGCAGCGCCACGGCCCCCCGGGCACCGTTAGGGTCTACTTCAATAAGGCGTACGCGAGCTTCTACCCCATGACGGGGGGCGAGGGCGGCGCCGCCCCGTTCTGAGCGGTGGTCGCTCGGTCTCACGCCTCGTATAATTCCCGGCGAGCCGCGATCGAGAGCGGATGAGGAGGAGACATGGCGTATTCAACGGCGTACCGCTACACCAAGGAGCACGAGTGGGTGAAGATCGAGGGAAACCGTGCCCGCGTCGGGATCACCGATCACGCCCAGGCCGAGCTCGGTGATGTTGTGTTCGTCGAGCTCCCCACGGTCGGCGCCGACGTCAAGCAAGGCGGGCTCCTCGGCACCGTCGAGTCCGTCAAGGCCGTAAGCGACGTCTACGCCCCCGTGAGCGGGAAGGTCGTCGAGGTGAACCGGGACCTCGAGCAGTCTCCCGAAACGGTGAACCAGTCGCCTCACGAAGCCGGCTGGATCGCCGTGATTCAGCTCGCGAACCCCTCCGAGACGGGGAGCCTCCTCGACGCGGCGGCCTACGAAGCGCTCATCGCCTGAAGAGCGACGTCCTATGCGCTACATCCCGAACGCTGACGCAGATCGTCGCGCTATGTTGCGGGACATCGGGCGGTCGTCGATCGATGAGCTGTTCGCCGACATCCCGCAGTCCGTAATCGACGCCTATCGCCCGCTCGACCTTCCCTCCCAAAGCGAGCTTGAGGTGTACGGCGAGCTGGCGAGGCTCGCGGAGGCGAACGAGGCTCCCGGGCGCGTGCCGCTTGTGGGCGGCGGCGTCTACGACCACTACATCCCGCGCGCCGTGCACCACGTCGCGTCCCGCTCCGAGTTCTACACGGCCTACACGCCGTACCAGCCGGAGATCAGTCAGGGAACGCTCACGGTGATGTTCGAATTCCAGACAATGATCTCCGAACTCACGGGAATGGAGATCGCGAACGCGTCCATGTACGACGGCGCTACCGCGCTCGCCGAGGCGGTTCTCATGGCCGAGCGCATCCGGAAGCGCGGCAGGGTTGCGGTAGCGGCCAACCTCTTTTCCCACGATCGGCGGGTCGTCGACACCTATGCCTGGGCGGCCGGAATCGAGCTGGTCGAAGTGCCCTTCACTCCGACGGGTCGATGCGACCTTGCTCGGCTTCCCGAGAACATCTCCGCTTTCGTCGTCCAATCTCCGAACGCCTTCGGCATCCTCGAACCCCTGAACGGACTCAAGGCCCGCCTCGGCGACGCGCTCCTCATCGCGGTCACGTACCCGCTTGCCCTGGGCATCCTGGAGCCGCCGGGAACGTTCGGCGTGGACATCGTCGTCGGCGAGGGGCAGTGTCTCGGCCTCCCCATGGGGTATGGGGGACCTCTCCTCGGCCTCTTCGCGACCAGGAAGGAACACCTGCGGCAGCTCCCGGGGCGGGTGGCCGGCCGCACGGTGGACGCCGACGGACGCATCGGGTACACGATGACGGCTCAGACGCGCGAGCAGCACATCCGCCGCGAAAAGGCGACGTCCAACATCTGCACGAACTCCGCCCACTGCGCGTTGACGGCGACCGTCTACCTCGCGAGCATCGGGGCCGGCGGCCTTCGTCAGGTCGCTCTCTTGAACCTCGAGAAGGCCCACTACCTGGCGGCGAGGATCGCGAAACTCAAGGGCTACTCGCTCGTCTTCGACGGCCCGTTCTTCAACGAGTTCGTCGTCCGCCCGTCCGGCGGGAACGCCGACGCCGTCCGCGAACGGCTCGAGGCTGGCGGGTTCCTGGTGGAGTCGCCGCGGGCGATGGCCGATCTCGGCGTGCCGAACGCGCTCCGCCTGGCGGTGACGGAACGGCGCACTCAAGCCGAACTGGACCGCGTGGTCGACATCCTGGGAGGCAAGCGATGAGAACGATCTTCGAGCGAGGCGCCGCCGAGGCCGCCGACGGGATCTTCCCCGCGTGCGACGTCCCGGCGAAGGGCGCCGCCGCGTGGCTTGGCGCGGACCTGGTCAGGTCAAAGCCGCCTCGGATCCCCGACACGAGCGAAACCACGGTCGTCCGGCACTACACGCGGCTCTGCAAGCTGAACTACGGCGTCGACGACGGGATCTACCCGCTCGGCAGCTGCACGATGAAGTACAACCCGAAGGTGAACGAGGACACGGCGGCCCTTCCGGGGTTCGCCGACGCTCATCCCGCCGCCGACGAGCGCTACGTCCAAGGCTCCCTCGAGCTCCTGTACGAGCTCACCCGTCTCCTCCAGGGCGTGGCAGGCCTCCCGGCCGTCACGCTCCAACCGGTCGCCGGCGCTCACGGCGAGCTCACCGGCATGTTCCTCTTCCGCAAGTACTTCGAGTCCCGCGGCGAAAGCCGACGGACGCGCGTTCTTCTCCCCGACTCGGCGCACGGGACGAACCCCGCATCGGCCGCGGTCGCCGGCTTCTCCGTGACGGAGATCCCATCGAACGCCCGCGGCACCGTCGACCTCGATGCCCTGCGCGCCCAGCTCGACGACACCGTGGCGGGGATCATGCTGACCGTCCCGAATACGCTCGGGATCTTCGAGGAGAACATCCTCGAGGTCACGCGGGCGGTCCACGAGGCCGGAGGCCTCTGCTACTTCGACGGCGCGAACCTGAACTCGTTCATCGGCAGAGCACGCCCGGGCGACATGGGCGCCGACGTCTTCCACTTCAACCTTCATAAGACCTTGTCGACGCCGCATGGCGGAGGCGGCCCCGGAGCCGGCGCCGTGGCGGTCTCCGAGCCCTTGGTCGACTTCCTCCCGGTTCCGCGCGTCGTGAAGCGCCGCGATCGATACGCCCTGGACTGGGATTGCCCGGGGTCCATCGGAAGCGTCCATTCGTTCTTCGGCAACGTCCTGGTCGCCATCAAGGCCTACACCTACATCCTGCAGCTCGGCGACGAGGGATTGCGGGCCGTCAGCGACAACGCCGTCCTGAACGCCAACTACCTCCAGGAGCGCCTCAAGCGAACCTATGTGCTCCCCTACGATCGCCTCTGCAAGCACGAATTCGTGCTGAGCTCGGAAGGGCTGGCAAAGGGCGTGACGACGCTGGACGTCGCCAAGCGGCTGATCGACTACGGGATTCACCCGCCGACCGTCTACTTCCCGCTCATCGTCCACGAGGCCCTGATGATCGAGCCGACGGAGACCGAATCGAAGGAGACTCTCGATCGGTTCGCGGAGATCCTGGAGCGGATCGCCGCCGAGGCGCGCGAGCATCCGGAGCTCTTGCACGAGGCCCCGACGCGAGCCCCGGTGCGGCGGCTCGATCAGACGGCGGCGGCTCGAAACCCGGTGTTCACGTTCCCGTTCGAGGCAGACCCGGCCTAGGCCGCGCGTCAGGCGGCCGGCGAGGCTCGGCCGATCTCGCGCTCGAGTCCCGTCGCGAGTTCCGCGCACGTCCGATCGCACAGCGACTGGCTGTCGGCCTCAACGAGAATCCGCAGAAGCGGCTGGGTCCCTGACGCGCGAACGATCACGCGGCCTCGCCCTCCGAGCCCCTTCTCGGCCTTCGCAACCAGGCCGGCCACCGCCTTGCGCCCGGCGAGCTCCTCCGGACATCGACACGGGACGTTCTGCGACGCCTGGGGGTAGAGGGGTATGCGGTGCGCCAGGGTCTCGAGGTCGGTCTTCGCCTCGTGGGCGATCTCGAGGAGCTTCACGGCCGTGAGAATCCCGTCGCCTGTGGGGGCGTGATCGGCGAAAATCACGTGTCCGGAGGGCTCTCCACCGATCTTCGCGCCGCGCGCAATCATCGCCTGGGCGACGTTGCGATCCCCGACCTGCGTGCGGACGACCTCCACGCCTTGCTGGGTGAGTGCTTTCTCGAGTCCGAAGTTGGAGAGAACGGTGGTCACGACGACGCGCGGAGTGAGGAGGCCGCGCTCGAGCCAGTGCTGGGCGACGATTCCGATGACCTGGTCGCCGTCGATCGTCTGCCCGCCCGCCGAGACGAGAAGGACGCGATCTCCATCCCCGTCGAACGCAAGCCCGAGATCGGCGTGGTGCTCCGCCACGGCGGCACGCACGGTCTCCAGGTGGGTCGAGCCGCACCCCACGTTGATTCGATCGCCGTCGGTCGCCGTGTTCAGTTCGACGACGCGAGCGCCCAAGTGACGCAAGACGTGAGGGGCGATCGGCCCCGTGGCCCCGAACGCGCAGTCCATCACGATGGAGAGGCCGGACAGGTCGACGTCCTCGCTCTCGATGGCCCCCGTCAGAAACGCCGCATACCGTGTGGCCGCCGCCTCGAGTCGCCGGATCGTCGCGGCGCGCGGCGCCGGGACGAACGGGCCTGGAAGAGCGGCCTCGATTTCCACCTCTTGATCCGCCGCAAGCTTGCGCCCCGACCGATCGAAAAACTTGATCCCGTTGTCCTCGGGAGGGTTGTGCGAGGCGGAGATCACGGCGCCGAGATCCGCTCGCTCGTCCTTGATGAGGAACGAGATGGCGGGCGTCGGGATGATCCCGGCCAGACCCACGTCGACGCCCGCTGAGGCGAAGCCCGCCGCGAGCGCGGCTTCGAGCATCGGCCCGCTCGTCCGAGAGTCTCGTCCGATGATGACGCGGCCTCCGTTCGGCACGAGGCGAGCCGCCGCCGCCCGCGCGAGGGACACAGCAAGCTCGGGGGTCAGAAGGCGATTTGCTTCGCCTCGGACCCCGTCGGTTCCGAACAGAGACGTCATCCGGGAGACCACCTTCCGGCGACGGTCATGAGCGGCATCGGGAACGACAGCGGATAGAGGAACTCGCCCGCAACGGAAGCCGAGATCGCCGGGGTCAGCCGGGCGTCCCATGAAAAGCCGACCCCAAGAAACGGAGCGGGGTACGACTGCGCGGGGTCGAAGTACGAGATCCCCGTCGAAAGCCGAAGGAAGATCTCCGCGGCATCGGGATCGTTCGACAGGCGGACGTCACCCGAGATCGCGATCACTGTTTCCCCCCGCGCGGAGAGGAAGAACGTCGCCGAGGCGACCCCGAACGAGACGTCGGCCGCCGCCTCCAGGCCGAGGAGAAACGGAACGTCCCCGAGCGGGATAACGAATCGCACGCCGATCGATCGAAACGACGCGCTCAGAGCAACCGTCGTGGTCGCCGCCACGAGGACGACCCCCACGACAAGGCAACGAAGCGCACGCACACCGAACCGCACCATGGTGTCCGAAGTCTATCCGAAAGCGTGCCGGCCGCGCGATCTACGGTCCGATCCAGCGGGCGATGTCCCCAATGCTCGGCTCGAAGTCGGAGGTCCGGACTCCGTAAGAGACGCGATCGCGCACTTCCACGATCTCGATCTCGCCCTTCTTGCCCGTCACATCGAAGCCGAGGATCTCGAGGCTCTGCGGGTCGGAGACAAGGTTCTCGACGGAAAGGATCTCGAACCGGTCCCCGACCGCGACGCCGGACGACGATCCGATGTTGATCGCCACTCGCCCGTCGGGGAGCGTGGCGGCGACCTGACCGACCCTCGCAAGCACCGACGGCTGTCCGCCGGTCGCTAAGGCCGCCCCCCACAGCGTCCCTTCGTTCGCGGCGCGGGAGACGTTGCTCGCCACGCCCGAAAGAACGGACGCCGCGAGCTGGTCGACGACCTGATGCACGGCCATGCCGGCGATCGTGCGGTCGAATGCCTCCGTCCCGACGGTGATCTCCGCCACCGGAGGCGTGGAGGCGCTCCCCCCAGGACGGATCTGGAAACCCACGACGGCGGCGTACGACGTGCCGTTCCACAACCTGGCGCTGTAGACTCCCGAGCCGACCTGGGCGCCCAGCGTATCCCGCTGATCCCAGAACCACTTCCCGCACTCGCCCGCACCCATGAACCGCCATCCGAGCCAGCCGAGGAACTCATCCGACGCCGTGTAGATCTCGACGCTGAACCAACCGCCGTCCCCGTCGTTCGCGTAGCCGATCGGCACGGTCTCTCCCACCGAGTACACCGTGTCGTCGCTCCGCAGCCCTCCACCGCAGACGTCGTACGCGTTTGCCAGGGCCAGGAACCCCGACAGATCGACGGAGACGCCCGTCGCACCCTCTTCTCGTCCCTCGCCCGACGCCGAGGACACCGTGACCCCTGTCCGCGCGTCGACCACCTGAGCCGAGGCGCGGACATCGACCACGGCGCTGGAGAATCGGACGATCCCCAGGTTGAGCGTGACGTCCTTGACGCCCACCGAATCCACCGCGCCGGCAATCACGAGATCGACGCCAAGCTCGCGGGCCGCAAGGACCAGGTTCTCGAAGAGGAGCGGGCTCAGGCTCCGCTCCTGCAGGATGGCCTCGAGTTCGCCGCGCTCGACGACGATGAGACCGGACGTGCGGAGCCGATCGGCCAACTCGTCGGCGACGCCGGCACCCATGTTGACAAACCCGGCGCGGCTTTGGTCGACGAACTCCGCCACGGCTACGCGGACGTCGCGAATGGCCTCCAAGGACGCGGCGGCAAACGGCACGAAGACCGTGATCGACGCGGAGTTGTTGGTCTCCCGCGATTCGGGGACGCGGTTGAACGGCAGGTCGACGTCTACCGTCAGGATGTGCGGCCCCTCCTTCGCAGTCCAGGACGTCGTCACCTCGCGCCGGCCACGCCCCTCCATCCCTCCGTCGATCGAGGAACTCGCGATCTCCTCACCGTCCACCGAGAACCGTACGGAGACCGAGGAGCCAAAGCGGCCGTCCCCCACGTTCTCGACGACCGCCACCAAGGTGGCCACGGTGCCGGGAAACGGCACCGGCGGCCTAACCTCGAAGCTCGACACGATCAGGTCCGCCCGAGCGGATGCGAGAACCGAAGCGGACGCGATCGCCGCTGCGAGGACCAACCAGGTGCCTACGATCCGCCTTGCCATCACTCCTCCGTGTGTAGCGTACCTACACGCCGGCGGGCGCGGAGTGTCGCGCCCCATCCCCCACACGATCCGACGCCGACTCGTCAGATCTCCCCCCAGTGTCTTCCGACGGACATCTTCACCTCGAGGGGAACGCGGAGCTCGAGGACGTCTCGCATCGCCCGCTCGATCTCACCCGAGACCTCGGAGCCCGCGCTCTCCTCGACCTCGAAGACCAGCTCGTCGTGGATCTGCAGCAGCATCTTGGCCGGCCACCGCGCATCCCGAATCTTGCGATCGATGTCGATCATGGCCAACTTGATCAGGTCGGCCGCGCTCCCCTGAATCGGCGTGTTCACGGCGTTCCGCCGGTCGAAGTTCCTACGGGACGCGTCCTTCGAGCCGAGGTCGCGCAACGGGCGTCGGCGCCCAAGCAGCGTCTCCGCGTAACCGCACTCTGTCGCCCGCTGGATCAGCGTTTCGATGTACGCGTGGGCGTCCGGATACGCCGCGAAGAACCGGTCGATGTAGGCCTTCGCCTCCGTCTGGGAGGTTCCAAGCTCCTTCGCGAGACCGAACGGACTGATCCCGTAAAGGATGCCGAAGTTGATACGCTTCGCGGCGTCGCGCTGCGCCGCCGTCACGAGGTCCTCGGACACCCCGAACACGCGGCTCGCCGTAACCCTGTGCAGGTCGGCTCCCGATTCGAACGCCTTGCGAAGCTCCGAGTCGCCCGACAGGTGACCCAACAGGCGCAGTTCGATTTGCGAGTAGTCGGCGCCCACCAGGACGCACCCCGCAGGCGCCACGAACGCTTGGCGGATGCGCCCGCCGATCTCCGTGCGGGTTGGGATGTTTTGCAGATTCGGATCGGACGAGGACAACCGTCCCGTTGCCGTCGACGTCTGGTGGAAGCTCGTATGGATCCGGCCCGTGCGGCGGTTCACCGCCTTGGGAAGCTGCTCGATGTACGTCGAGAGGAGCTTCCTCAGCTCGCGATGGACGATGAGCTTGCCGGGGAGCGGGTGCTGAACCGCGAGTTCGGCGAGCACGTCCGCGCTGGTGGACGGTCCGCTTTTCGTTCGCGTCCGAACGGGCAGGCGAAGCCGATCGAACAGGATCTCGGCCACCTGCTTGGGCGAGTTTGGGTTGAACGGGCCCCCGGCGATGTCGAACAGGTCGAACTCCACGATCGCCAGCTCCTTGCGGATCTCGTCGCCTTGGGCGGCCAACTCCCCGCAGTCGACCAGGATGCCGTTCCGCTCCATCCGCGCCAGCACCGAAACGAGCGGAACCTCCACGGTCTCGAACAGGCGTGCGGCCCCGACCTCTCGAAGCGCGGCCGAGAGGGGACCGTACAGTCGCTGGACAACCTCCGCATCCTCCGCCGCGTAGCGTGTCGCCTGGTCCACGGGCACGGCGGCGAACGCGCCGTTCTTCCCCGCCACCTGTTCGTAGGTCACGGTCTCGTAGCCCAGTACGGCGCGTGCGATCTCGTCCAGGTTGTGCCGACGTTCCTCGGGGCGGACAAGGTGCGAGGCGATCATCGAGTCGAAGGCCACACCGCTCGGGTGGACGCCGTACCGTTCGAGGATCGTGATGTCGTACTTCAGGTTCTGCCCGATGATCGCCGGAGCCTCGGCTTCGACGAACGGCCGCAGGGCCTCCAGCACGCGGTCGACGGCCAGCTGGGGCGGCGCGCCCAGGGCGTCGTGGCCGACCGGGATGTAATAGCCGAGCAGAGGAGCCGGAGATACGGCGATCCCGACGATCTCGGCGTCCATCGGGTCGAGGCCGGTCGTCTCGAGGTCGAGGGCGAACCGCTCGGCGCCGGCGAGAGCCGCCGTCACCTCCGCTAGGCCCGTCTCGTCGAGCACGCAGCGGTAGTCCAGAACCGGGGCCGCCGCGGCCGGCCTCGGCGCCTCCGGAGCGGGACGGGGCACGTTCAGTCGGAGTTCCTCCAGCGCACTCCGAAACCCCACATCGGCAAAGAACGAGGCCAGTGAAGCGACATCCACCCCCCGAAGGCTGCAGACCTCGCGAACCCCCGCCGTTGGGAGGTCCGTCCGAAGCCGAATCAGTTCTTGCGCACGGCGCGCAACGGCCTCGTTCTCGCGGAGCTTCTCGCGAATGCGGACGTTCCGAACCAGATCGAGAGAGGCGAGGAGGTTGTCGAGCGAACCGAACTGCCGAAGGAGCTCGACGGCCGTCTTCTCGCCGACCCCGGGGACGCCGGGGACGTTGTCCGACGTGTCGCCGACCATGGCGAGGAAGTCGACGATCTGATCGGGCGAGACTCCGTAGGTACGCCGAACCCCGTCCGGATCCAGCACCTGTCCCTCGGCGTCGGCGCCCCTCCCCGTCGGACGAACCAGGGCAACCCGCTCGTTGACGACCTGCGCCATGTCCTTGTCGCTCGTCGAGATGAGACACCGCAGCCCCTCCGCCGAGGCGTGCCCCGCCAGGGTCGCCAGCACGTCGTCGGCCTCGACCCCCGCAAGGCTCACCACAGGGATTCCGAGGATGCCGAGGAGATCGACGATGATGGGCATCTGGGCCGAGAGGTCCTCCGGCATCGGCTTGCGCGTCGCCTTGTACTCGCCGTACAGGTCGTGCCGGAACGTGCGTCCACCCGCGTCGAGTACGACCGCCGCGTAGACCGACGGGTAGTCGCGAAACGCGTGGAGGAGGGTCTTCCAGAACCCGAAGACGGCATTGATGGGGCGCCCATTCGGAGTGGACAGGTCGCGGATGGCGTAGTAGGCGCGGTAGATGTGGGAGTGCCCGTCGAACAGGAGAACGCGGGACTCATCCTGAGGACTGGGAAGCCGGAGGATCTCCTCATACGTAGACATCGTCGACCCCTCCAGGGCTGCGAAGGTCGAGAAGGTAGCAGAGCGCGAGGGCGAGGGCGTCCGCCATGTCGTCCGGCTTCGGCGTCTCCGACAGAGCGAGAAGCCGCTTCACCATCGCCTGGACCTGCGCCTTGTTCGCCCGCCCGTAGCCGGTGATCCGCTTCTTCACTTGCAGTGGCGTGTAACCGCGGACCGGGAAGCCGGCCGCCGCGACGAGGATCGCGCCGCGAGCCTCCGCCGTCCTCATGGCCGACTTCGCGTTGGTCGCGAAGTACACCTCCTCAATGGCGATGCCGCGCGGGCGGTACAGGTCCACCAGTTCCCTCGCCTCGGCAGACAGGGTCCCGAGGCGATCCGCACGTGGGTGATTCGCCGGGGTCTCAATGACTCCGCCCGCCAGAACGCGCCACCCCCGAAGCGTCGCCTGGACGACGCCATACCCCGTCGTCGCCAGACCCGGATCGAAGCCGATGGCTACTTCGTCGACCATGGATCGAGGAAATCCCCGAGCTTCCGCCGCCCGTCGTCGCCGGCCGCGTGGCGGTGATCGGAATGACGATTCAGGTCTGCTCCACAGATCGCGCAGAGGCCGCGGCAGTCCGGACGGCACAGCACGTTCGCGTCGTGGGAGGAGAGCACAAGCTCGATGACGTACGGCCGCACGTCGAGCGCCTCCGCCTGAGGCGGGATCGGGAAGGTGAACGACTCATGCAACGTGAACAAGATGTCGATTGGAGCAAGGCACCGCCGGCAGGGTTGGGCGATGTGCGCCGTGATGTCTGCGTCCACGTAGAGCGTGGACAGCTGGGCGAACGCCTCGCCGTCGATCTGGATCTCGCCGATCGTCCGGACGCCGTCGACTTCGGCGTCCGAGCCGCCGAGCACGGCGTGCACGGGGAGTCGACGCCCGGGGCGATCGAGGAACTCGAGAACGCTAATCGGCATGGGGTCGTAGGCGACGGGCCACGTCGGCCGTCCGCCGTCCCTCCTTCACATCGTGAACCCGAATGAGGTCCGCGCCACGCGCCACGGCGACGGCGTGGACGGCCAAGGTCCCCTCCAGCCGGTCCTCGGCCGGAAGGTCGAGAATCTCGCCCAGAAAGGACTTCCGCGACGCCCCGACGAGCACCGGCGGGCCCAGGTCGGTGAACCGCTCGACGTTGCGCAGAAGCGCGAGGTTGTGGGACAGCCGCTTGCCGAACCCGATCCCGGGGTCGATGATGACCCGTTCTCTCGGGATCCCGGCGCACTCCGCCGCTCGGATCCGTCCGGCGAGGAACTCGTGCACCTCGTCGACGACGTCCTTGTACTCAGGCTTCTTCTGCATCGTGGCCGGCGTCCCCTGCATGTGCATGAGGACGACGTAGGCGTTGGCCGCGGCAACGGTCCCTGCCATGGCCGCGTCAAGACGAAGCGCGCTGATGTCGTTCACGATCGTGGCCCCCGCCGCCAAAGCCTCCCCAGCCACCGCAGACTTCACGGTGTCCACCGAGACCAGGACGTCGCTTCGCTTCCGAATCCCTTCGATGATCGGAACGACGCGCGCCGACTCGACGTCCGCCGGCACCGGCTCCGACCCCGGCCGACTCGATTCGCCGCCCACGTCGATCACGTCGGCGCCCTCGGCTTCCATCTGCAGGGCGCGCTCGACGGCCTCCGACGCCGACGGAAACCGACTGCCTTCGAAGAAGGAGTCCGGCGTAGCGTTCAGGATTCCCACGACGAGCACGCGGTCACGCCGCTCGAACCACCGCACCAAGTCCACCATCAGGCAAGGAGTATATCCGTACCGTGCGGTCCGAAGCGCAGTTTGACGGGGTGTCCCGCCCCTTCTACAATCACGCGACGATCGAAGGACATGGGGTGATGATCATCGCTAAGGTGCTTCTGACGAGTACGATTGACAAGGTCGGCCACGCCGGCGAGGTTGTGAACGTGGCGAGCGGGTTCGCGCGCAACTATCTGTTCCCTCGCGGCCTTGCCATCGAGCCGAGCGAGCACAACATCGCTCGGTTCACCAAGGAAAGGGCCGCCCACGAAGCGGAGCTCCTCCAGCGCGCCGAGAAGGCCCGACAGCTGAAGGCCAAGCTGGCGGACCAGACGTTCGTCTTCACGCGCAAGGCTCACGGAGACGGCCACCTGTACGGATCGGTGCGCTCGGAAGACATCGCCGCTCAGATCCTGGAGACGACCGGCGAACACGTCGAGGCCTCGAAGATCCGCATGGATGGAGCCATCGAGACGCTCGGGCCGCACGCGGTGACCGTCAGCCTCTACAAGGACATCGCCGTCGACGTACGGATCCGCGTCGACGAGGAGGGCAAGAAGGAGGAGTAGCCCGCATGAGCGACGGATCGGGGGGAAGCGCCGTCGCCTGTTGCCTCCCGGCCTTTGCGGACTCCACGTTGTCGCCGCGAGGCGCCGCTCGAGACGCATACCCGAGCCACGTCCCCGACAAGCCATGAAGAGCCTTGCAGGGGACGTCCTCCTGATCGCCCTCGGGACGGCCATCTCGCGCGTCCTGGGCTTGGCGCGAGATGCGTCCATCGCCGCTCAATTCGGCGCGTCGGCCGCGTACGACGCGTTCCTTGTCGCGTTCTTCGCCGCGAACGTCCTACGACAACTGCTCGGGGAGGGTGCACTCGCTACGGCGTTCGTGCCGATCTACACGGGACTGCGCACCTCCACGGAGGAAGCCGACCGGTTCGCGAGCAACCTCCTGTCGCTCCTGATCGTCCTCTTCCCTGTGTTCTGCGCCGTCGGGATTCTCCTCGCGCCCTGGTACGTGCCCTTTCTCGCGACCGGGTTCGCGCCGGAGAAGATGGCGCTCACCGTCTCCCTAGCCCGGTTCATCTTCCCGTTCGTCGCCCTCGTCGGGTTCGGCGCCGTGTTCATGGGAATCCTCAATGCCCACGAGCGGTTCTTCGCCCCGTCGTTCGCACCCGTATGGTTCAACGTCGGGATGATTGCCGGAGCCCTCCTCCTCGCGCCCCGCTGGTCGACTCCGGTGTACGGTCTGGCCGCCGGCGTGCTCCTCGGGGGAGCAGGGCAGCTCCTGTCGCAGCTTCCCGCCCTGCGCAAGGTGCGCTTCCGCTTCTCGTTCACGCTTTTCCCGATCCACAGCGGTGTGTGGTCGCTGCTGCAGCGAATGGCGCCGGCGGTGTTCATCCTTGCGGTGTCCGAGATCAATCTCCTCGTCGACAACAAGCTCGCCTCGTACCTGCCGGACGGGAGCATCGCCGCGCTGCAGTACGGCATGCGGCTGTTCCAGCTGCCGCTCGGCGTTCTGGCCGTGAGCATCGCCACGGCTCTGCTCCCGCGCCTGTCGGCCGCGGAGGTCGAGCGGGACTCGGTCCGGTTCTCGACGTACGTCGGCGACGGCCTGGCCGCGACGGCCCTCGTCCTGCTTCCCGCGACGGCCGGATTGGCTCTGCTCGGAGCCGACATCATTCGCCTCCTCTTCGAGCACGGAAGCTTCGCCGCCGCAGACACGCTACGCACAGCGCGGGTTCTCGCGTTCTACCTCGTGGGGCTCCTGCCGTACGGCTGGGTGTACGTCCAGGTGCGCGCCTTCTACGCGCTGGGACGGACAACCGTGCCCCTCATCGGCGCTCTGGCGTCGGTGGCAACGAACGTGGCCCTCGACCTCGCCCTGGTCGGTCCGATGAAGGAGGGAGGGCTTGCGTTCGCGACGGGAATCGCGGGGATCGTGAACGCCGCCGTCTTGCTGGTCTTTCTGCGCAAGAAGACACCATGGGCCTCGCTCTTGCGGCGTCTCGCGCTCGCGGCGGCGGGGACGCTGGGAATGACGGGCCTTGTGTACGCAACCCACTGGGCCGCGCGCTCGGCGCCCGTCGTCGTCCGCGTGTTCGCCCCGACGCTGGTCGGGCTCCTCGCCTACGGCCTTTTCGTGCGCCTGACGCCCCTGTGGAGGCTGGTCCGCCGACCTTCCGGGGGCTCGGCTCAGCCGTCGTAACCGAGGTGTCGACGCGCGTCGGCCGAGAGACGGTCCGCCGTCCACGGCGGATCCCAGACGACGTGGACCGAAACGTCGACTCCGGGCAACGCCTGCCGAATCGCCTCTTCGACGTCCGAGGCAATGAGTCGCCCCATCGGACATCCCGGGCTCGTGAGCGTCATGTCTACGTCGATGCGCCGGTCGCCGCAACGCACATCGTAGATCAGTCCAAGGTCCACGACGCTGATCCCGAGCTCCGGGTCGGTCACGCCGCGAATCGCCGTCATCACCCGCTCAGTCGTCACGTCCATGAGTCCTCCCGGGCGAGTCCGACACGCCCGCCCTCTTTCGGCAGAGCCAAGTCCTGTGCGATCCGGCGCGCCCAGCGATCCGCGGCGAGCAGCTCGCCCAGATCGATCGGGTCGTGCCCGTCGCCGCCCATCTCCGCGCGCCAACGCGCGAGGACGGCGGCCAGCCCCCGGGCGATGCCGAGGAACGGGATCTCTCCATCCAAGAAGCGGCGCACGAGCACCTCGTCCGCTGCGTTGAGCGCCGCCGGCGCGCTGCTCCCAGTCCGCGCGGCGGAGACCACGGTGGCGAACGCCGGGTACGTCGCGGGGTCGAGGGGCCGGAATTCGACCGCGAGTGGAGCCTCGAAGTCGAGGCGCGGCAGGTCCGTCGCGAGCCGGTCCGGGTACGTGAGCGCGTACTGGATGGGGATCCGCATGTCGTGCGTCGCGAGTTGGGCGAGGATCGACCCGTCGCGGTACTCGACGAGCGAGTGGACGATCGATGCCGGATGCAGCACCACGTCCACCTGGTCGTACGACACGCCGAAGAGGTAGTGGGCCTCGATCACCTCAAACGCCTTGTTCACCATTGTCGCCGAGTCGATCGTGATCCTCGCACCCATCGCCCAGGTGGGATGTCGCAACGCGTCCTGGGGCGTGACGTGGGCGAGTGCGCTCGGGGCGACGTCCCGGAAGGGGCCGCCCGACGCCGTCAGGAGGATCCGCCGCACATCCTTGCGCCGTCCGGCCTCGAGGCACTGCAGGACGGCGCTGTGCTCGCTGTCGATCGGAATGAGGTGGCCGCCGCCCGTCTTGAGCGCGTCGCGTACGAGGCTTCCACCCACGACGAGGCTCTCCTTGTTCGCCAGAGCGACAGTCCGTCCGCGCGACACGCCGGCGAGCGTCGGCATCAGCCCCACGGCGCCGACGAGCGCGTTGACGACGATGTCCACGTCGTCCTCTGCGGCAAGGTCCGTCGGCCCTCCTTCTCCGCAGAGAACGCGCACGCCGGGGAAGCGGGTTTGGAGCCTCTCGGCGTGGGCCGCCGACGCCACGGAGACTGCGTCCGGTTCGACGCGTTCGATCTGCTGCTCGAGGAGTTCGACGTTCCCTCCGGCCGCGAGGCCGACGATGCGCAAGGGCACGCCGGCGGCCTGGAGTCGCTCTACGACGTCAAGGGTCTGCGTTCCGATCGATCCGGTGGAGCCGAGAACCACGACGTTGCGTGGGCGCTTCGTCATCCGACGGCGGGAGAAGGAATCAGGTTGTTCAGGAACCCCGTCAGCTCGTCGCCGGAGATCTCCTCGCGGGCCAGAACCTCCGTCGCCAGCTTGTCCAAAGCGTCCCGGTGCTTCGTCAGAAGCTGCTTGGCCCTCTCGTAGGCCCCGATCAGGAGCCCGCGGATCTCCCGGTCCGCGAGCGCCGAGATCTCCTCGGAGTGCTCGTTCGACTTCACGATGTCCTCGCCGAGAAAGACGTTGATCCGGTCGCTACCCAAGCTGATCGGGCCGAGCTCCTCATTCATCCCCCACTCGACGATCATCTTCGTCGCAAGCTGCGTCGCCTCCCGGAGGTCGCTGCCGGACCCCGCGGCGAACTCGCTGAACACGATCTCCTCCGCCGCACGACCGCCGAGCATCGCGGCAAGGGCGTCCTTGAATTCCATCTGCGTGGGGTTGTAGCGCTCCTCGAGCGGCAGGGACTGGGTAACGCCCATCGATCCGTGCGACCGCGGGAGGATCGAGATCTTGTGCACCACATTGTCTGCGGGCTTCAGGATGAAGCCGAGCAGCGTGTGCCCGCTCTCGTGGTACGCGGTGAGCTTCCGCTCCTTCTCGGTCGGGACGACGCTCTTTCGGCGCAGCCCAAGGAAGAGGCGGTCGGTCGCCTCCTCGAAGTCGGACATCTCGATGGTCTCCTTGTTCTTGCGCGCCGCGAGCAGCGCGGCCTCGTTGCACAGGTTTCGGAGGTCGGCGCCGACGAACCCCGGAGTCTTTCGCGCGAGGATCTCGGGATTCACGTCCGCGGCGGTCTTCCGCGTCTTGAGGTGGACGTTGAGGATCGCCACGCGGTCGCGGAGCGCCGGGTACGGCACCTGCACGCTGCGGTCGAACCGCCCGGGCCGCAGGAGCGCCGGATCGAGCACATCGGGCCGGTTCGTCGCCGCGAGGATGATGATCCCGCGGTTCGGCTGGAATCCGTCCATCTCCGCAAGCAGCTGGTTCAGGGTCTGCTCACGCTCGTCGTGCCCGCCGCCCAGTCCCGCGCCGCGTTTGCGGCCCACCGCGTCGATCTCATCGATGAAGATGATGCACGGCGCGCTCGCCTTGGCCTTCTCGAACATGTCCCGGACGCGAGCCGCGCCCACCCCCACGAACATCTCCACGAAGTCCGAGCCGCTGATCGAGAAGAACGGGACCTTGGCCTCGCCGGCGATCGCCTTGGCCAGCAACGTCTTCCCCGTTCCGGGGGCGCCCACGAGGAGGATTCCCTTCGGAATCTCGGCGCCGAGCTTGGAGAAGCGGCGCTGGTCCTTCAGGTACTCGACGATCTCCTGAACCTCTTCTTTGACCTCGTCGATCCCCGCGACGTCGACGAACGTCGTCTGAGTCATGTCCGGATTGACGAGCTTGGCCTTCGACTGACCGAACGAGAGCGCTCCCGCGCCGGTCTGGGTCCGCCGCATGATGTAGATCCAAACCGCGATCAAGAGCACGATGGGGAGAAGAGAGACGAGGATCGACACGAGCAGGTTGTTCCCCGACGGCGCCGCGTACTCCACATCGTCGATGTACTGGTCCAGGAAGGCGGCATACGCAGCGGAGTCCTGCGGAAGGCGGACCGTGACCTCCGTGCCGTCCTTCAGAACCGCCACGGCCTGCGACGAGTCCTCCTTGACATCCACCGAGGCGACCAGCCCCTGTTCCGCCTTGCCGCGGAACTCCGAGTACGTCACCGCCTGCCGGTCGTCGCGCGGGCTGAGCCAGGTCTGGAGCGCAATCAACGCGAGAATCACGACAATCGTGATAAACGCGATGTTCCGCAGGTTCCGGTTCCTCAAGTCCCGACTCGCATCCTTCTCCATGACCGACTCCTTGTCGCTTGGCTTCGATTGTAGCACCCGCCCGGAGGACCGTCCAACGCTATCCTGGATTGAGTTGCGCGCTGACTACTTCCGGAGGAGGCGTCTCCAGACCTGAAGACTCGGGAACGCACGCTCCGTTCCGGCGATCAGACGGCGAATGTTGGCTCGGTGGGTGTACGTAATGAACAGCGCAAGAACGAAGGTTAGCGCGATGAAGAGAGGAGGGTACGGCGGCCCGCCCGGATGGACGAGAGCCACGACGGGGACCGCCCACGACCCGACGAGCGACCCAAGCGACACCCAACCGGACGCCACGACCGCTACGGCAAACACCCCAATCCCAACTCCGACGGGGATCGGGAGGAGCGCGACGAGCATGCCGGCGGCCGTCGCGACCCCCTTCCCGCCTCGGAAGCCGATGTACACCGGGAAGACGTGGCCCACCACCGCAACCATTCCGCAGAGCGCCGCAACGGTGGGCGCGTCGACAGGCATCGGGCCGAGGGGAAACGGAATGCGGGGAAGCGCGGCGGCCGCAAGGATCCCCTTGGTCAGGTCGAGAAGAAGAACGGCGAGGCCGAGTCGCCACCCGAGCACGCGCCACGCGTTGGTCGCGCCGGCGTTCCCGCTCCCTTGCTGCCGGACGTCGACGCCTCGGAAGACGCGTCCCAAGACGACCGATGAGGGAAACGCTCCCAGGAGGTAGGCCACGACGAGAGCGACTGCAAGCGCCATGTCCCGTTCCTTCAGCTCCGACCCACTTCGCGGGCGACGATCGCCGCGTCCAACACCGCGATGGTCGCGCCCCCAGGACCCGCATGGCTTCCAAGCGCGGGGGCCGCGTCGGCCGTCAGCACGTCCGAACCGGGAAACCGCTTGTGGAGCGCGAGCTTGTAGTGTTGAACAAGATCAGGAGCGTTCGAGTGACTGATGGCGAAGATCGGCCGCTCCATGGAGGCAGCCCGCCGCAACGCCAGGTTCAGGGCCCGGCGGCGTGCGGAGCGTACGCCGACGCGCTTGCCGGCCGAGGCGACTCGCCCCGCGCGGATCGTCAGAACGGGCAGGATCCGCAGGACGGAGGCGATTCGTCCCTGGAGCGGAGACAAGCGCCCGCCTCGGACGAAGTACCGCACCGTCGGGACGTACACGTAGGTGTCGCTGGCTGCCGCCGACGTCGCAGCCACTCGAGCGCAATCCTCAAGAGGAAGGTTCGCTTCGATCGCCTGCAGCGTGGCCCACACGACCAATCCCTCCGCCGCCGACGCGGAGCGGCTATCCACGACCCGGATGGGGACGCCCGTCTCCGCTGCGACCTGTCGGGCCGCGACCTCCGCACAGCCGCAGGTTCCCGAGACGTCGGCCGATAGGTGCACGGAAAGAATCGCGTCGAACCGTCCTGCCAAGTGGCGATACGTCGCGAGGAAGTCCGCCGGAGAGGGTTGCGACGTGGTGGGAAAGGTCGGGTCGACCTGGAGCCGCTCGTAGAACTGCCGCGGGGTGATGTCCACGCGATCGAGAAGCGTCTCGTCGCCGAACGCGACGCGAAGCGGAACCACCTGGACCCTTCCCGCCGTGAGGACCGCCGTGGGCAAGTCGCACACGGAGTCGGTCACGAGCGCGACCCCGGATCGAGGTCCGTACGACTCGCCCGCCGGAAGCGCCTGCCACATGTCATCGACTTTTCGGCGCTCCAGGGTGCCGAACTCCTCCAGGGCTTCGAACACGAGCGCGGGCACGTTGGAGTGGACGTGCGCGTGAATCTCCTCGGCGGAGCCGGCCACGACAACCGAATCTCCAAGTTCAGCCAACACCTTCTTCACCTGGGCCCGCTCCGCATCCGCCGCGAGAACGACGGCCTCGGCGCAGTAGCGGAAGTCGACGGGCTCGGATTCCACCGTGCTCGGAAGGACGTCGGGAACGAAGGCTTCGTCCGCGAGCCCCGTGGCGTCGCGATCTTCGTGCCACAGATGGTCGCGGACCCCTTCCAGAAAGCGGACGAACCCCAGCGCGCCGGCATCGACAACGCCCGCCTTCCGCAGGACCGCCAGTTGATGTTGTGTCTCGGCCAACGAGCGCCGAGCGACGCCCAGTCCTTCATCAAGGAGGACACGGAAGTCGGCGACGCGGCTTCTGCAACTCGTCAAGTGCTCGGCCACCGCCGTCATCACCGTAAGAATCGTCCCTTCGCGAGGCTGAGCGAGCGCCTCGCGGGCTCGCTCCGCGGCGTGTCGAACGGCCCGAGCGAAGCGATCGACCGTCAGTTGCGCACAATCGGCCATTCCCTCCCGGAGGCCCTGAAAGAACTGCGCAAGGATCACGCCGGAGTTGCCCTGCGCGCCGGACAGGGCGGACAACGCGACCGTCGTTCCGACGGCGTCGATGGAGGGAAGAGGTTGCCGAAGACCTTCGAGAACCGCGCGCATCGTGGCCGCAAGGTTCGTTCCCGTATCTCCATCGGGAACCGGAAAGACGTTGATTCGATTCAGCGCGTCGCGGGATGCAATAACGCGCTCGGCTCCGGCGATCACGCACTGGCGGAGGTGCTCTCGCGTCAGAACGTGGGAAGCCGCGGCATCGGAGTCACGCATCGTGGCGGGATGATACGGCACATCGTCTCCGCCGACAAAAAAGCGGGGCGGCCGACGTGCGCCGCCCCGAGGATCGCGCGAGAACCTTGCCTACGGAACGATTGTGACGGGAATCAGGATCGCCTTCCCTTGCCCGTAGACGACCCAGATGTAGTGCTCGCCCGGCTTCAGGCCCGCGGTGTCGATGGTCAGCCAGTAGAGGTCGCCCGCGTTCCGCGTCGAGAAGGAGTACGTCGACGGAGACTCCGAGACGGCTCCTCCGCCTCCCGCCACATCCCCCTCGCCCGCACGAGTCACGCTGATCCACGGCCACCCGAACTCACGACGCTCTCGCGACGTAAGGTCCAGGCTCACCTCGACGGATCGGCCGCTGTGGATGCTTACGGGCGCAAGCTTCACGAGCGAGGACAGAAGCTCGATCGCCTGCGAGTTCCCTTTGGCCGACGTCGCGGCCAGCGGAGCGCCGTTCGCGTCGAGCCCATACGTCAGGATGCCGATGTTGGTGTGCCAGTTCTCGGCAACGTCCGGGCCGAGCGCGTCGGTCCTCTCCATCGTTCCGAGCGTCACGGCGTCTCCGGCCGGCCAGCGTCCGTCGACCGACCGGAACGCGTTCGCTGTATCCATCACAGTCCCGGTCGCATCGACGAGTTCGACGACGGCTCCGCCGTCCGGAAGTTCCATCGAGTAGGGCTGAGTGCTATCGTAGATGACGTCGGCGTCGACATTGGCGACGGTCTTGTCGCTCAGTCGCTCGAGCATGAGGTAGCTGCCGTCATCATCCTGAGGCACGGCAATCACCAGCCACGAATAGTCGTCCCCGTCGCGCTTGACGAACCGAACGCTCGGACCTGGATCGACCGATGTGAGAGCACACGCCGATGTTCCTGCAGCGTTCAGAGTTCCCGAGAGGGCGACCGTCTTCCACTCGTAGTCGGCCGGCTCGGTTGGGCTCTTCTTGCGCCAGCGCAGCACCCAGTCGGTCAGGTCGACAGGAGCGGATCCCACGTTGCGCAGCTCAATCCACTCGTTCGTCGGGTCCGCCGCGGTGCCCGCCCAGGCAATCTCGTTGATGATGACCTTGCCCGTGCACGCGTCCGCCGAACCTCCTCCGCCCGACGGGCCTTCGATCACCTCAACGTCCACCTCGTCGTGGTTGTTGGAGTCGTCGGGATCCTGCTGGTCGCTGCGCGTGACGTCCACCTCATTCGTCAGCGTCAACCCGGCCGTCCCGTCGTTCGGCAGGGCGGTGATCCGCAGGGTCGCCGACGCCTGCACGGCAAGCGACCCGACGACCCACACGCCGGAGTTGCGATCGTACGTGCCCATTCCATCGTCAGACACGTACGTGATCCCAAGCGGCAGGACGTCCGTCAGTTCCACCCCGGTCGCGACGTTGGGGCCGAGGTTCGTCACGGTGATCGTGTACACGAACTCCTCGCCCTCCGTCGGCGTCGCGTTGCTTGTGGCCTTGTCCACAGCGAGGTCGGCGGCGACGACTTCCAGCACGGCGTCGTCGCGGTTGTTGGCGTCGTTCGGATCGAACGGAGAGGACTCGGCGATCTCGGCCACGTTCACGATGGTCCAGCCCAGCGTTCCCGCTGCGACGGTCGCCGTGATGTGCAGCGTTCGTGTCTCCCCGACCGCCAGGGCGCCGATCGTCCACAGGTTCGTGCCGGTGCTGTAAGCGCCGGCGCCGTCGTCCGAGACGTAGAGGAGTCCGATCGGAAGAGCGTCCGCGAGCGATGAACTCGTCGCATCGGACGGCCCAAGGTTCGTCACGGCAACGGTGTAGACGATGCTCTGTCCCTCGCCCGGGGTCGAGTCGTCGACGTCTTTCTGGACCGCGAGGTCGGCCAGCGGCACCACGACGACCACGTCGTCGTCGTCGTCCTCGTGGGAGGTCGTGGCGTTGGCGGGGATCGAGTCCGTGTCGGGCTCGCCGGCGCTCTCGACTTCGACCGGGTTGTCACGCCCGCCGCTCGGGAGGATCAGGGCACTGATCTCGAGGGTCAGGCTTCCACCTGCCGCGAGATCACCCACCGTCCACGTCCCGGTTGCACCGTTGTAGGAGGTGCCGGCCGGCGCGTTGGCCGAGACGAACTGGAACCCGCTGCCTAGGTTGTTCTCGACTACGACACCCGTCGCGTCTGCCGCGCCGGGCGCGTTCGCCAGCTGAATCGTCAGCACGACAACATCCCCAACGTTGGGTGTGCTGTCGCTCACGGTCTCGGTCACGGAAAGGTCGATCAGCGCGAGGAGCGGCACGGTGTGGTCGTCGCTCGTCGGATCGGTCTCGTCGCTGTCCGCGGTCGCCGTGTTCACGAGAGGGCCAGGAAGATCCGAGAGCGCCACCGGGCCGTAGGTCACGTTGATCGTGCGGCCGGCTCCGACGTTCAGAGTGCCGATCGTTTCATTGAGGCCGAGCATTGAGTCGACAACCGTTACGCCGTGCAGCGTGACGTTCCCGGTGTTGGTCACGACGATCTGGTACTCGACCATCCCGCCAACCCTCACGGGCTCGGTGGTTCCGGTCTTCTCAATGGCGAGTCCGGGCGTCTGCGCCAGTGTCACCGTCTCGTCGTCCGTGTCCGTCACGTTCGGACCGGAGGGCGGCGTACCCGTCGCGGTCGCCGTGTTGTAGATCGAGCCGGCATCAACATCCGCCTGCGTCACGACGTGCGTCTTCGTCCCCGTCGTCGAGATGCTCGGAGCGAGCGTCGTCGCGGCCAGCATGATGCTTCCCAGCTTGTCGTCCACCGTCGTGACGCCCGTTAGCGTCACGTTCCCCGTGTTCGTCACTGCATAGGTGTAGGTCACGGTCGAACCCACGACGAACGGTCCGATCGACGCCGTCTTCACAACGTTGATCGCCGGCGTCTGCGCCAGCGTCACCGTCTCGTCGTCCGTATCTGTCACGTTCGGACCGGAGGGCGGCGTACCCGTCGCGGTCGCCGTGTTGTAGATCGAGCCGGCATCAACATCCGCCTGCGTCACGACGTGCGCCTTCGTCCCCGTCGTCGAAACGCTCGGGGCGAGCGTCGTCGCGGCCAGCGTGATCGCGCCCAGCTTGTTGTCCACCGTCGTGACACCCGTTAGCGTTACGTTCCCGGTGTTCGTCACTGCGTACGTGTACGTCACGGTCGAGCCCACGACGAACGGGCCGCTCGACGCCGTCTTCACTACGTTGATCGCCGGCGTCTGCGCCAGCGTCACCGTCTCGTCGTCCGTATCCGTTACGTTCGAACCCGTCGGCGGAGTCCCCGTCGCGGTCGCCGTGTTGTAGATCGAGCCGGCATCAACATCCGCCTGCGTCACGACGTGCGTCTTCGTCCCCGTCGTCGAGATGCTCGGAGCGAGCGTCGTCGCG
>Ga0209079_10000162_pt1 | contig 31159 bp, 33 predicted proteins | sample PPLLaktember2015_2_FD_187259 | JGI IMG/M metagenome (GOLD analysis project Ga0209079, IMG submission 187259) | Freshwater sediment microbial communities from Prairie Pothole Lake near Jamestown, North Dakota, USA - PPLs Lake P7 Core (6) Depth... | ecosystem: Environmental > Aquatic > Freshwater... | reverse complement strand
CAGTCGCGGTTCTTGCGGTCAAAGAAGATCGTGAGTTGTGCGACGACTAGGCTAGATCGGTTGATTTGGGCGAGTTCTGAAGGACCCAGGCCTTAATGCGGGATTGATCGGCCGGAGAGAGTCCGGTGAATTGGACATCGACACTTGGGCTTCCCGCCGTTCCGGTTCTTCCGGACTCGTAGACCGGGTCATAGTCCTCGAGGATCGTTCCGGTCACGGTCAGGGGAGCTGTCAGATCAGGAAGGGAAAATCTGAGGAAGACACGTGTGCCGGGTAATAAGAGTGTTGCGGTCTGGACCATAGCGCCGACGTGGCTGAGCTGTACGATGACCGCCTGGTGTTGGGCTCCGGGTGAGTTGGTATCCATGACGCCAATTGTCGCGGGGACTCGAGTATGACAGCGTTTGGGGGATAAGACGAGATCCCGGGCGGTCAACACTCCGACCGGTTGTTCCTGTTTGGTGACGATGAGAATGGGGGCACCCGAAGACATCATGAGTGACGTGGCCTCATCCGCAGCGCGGTCATATTCAATGAAGTGCACCGGGCGAGACATGATCGCTCGAACTTCGATATCATCCGGTGCAAGGCCCAGAGCCACTACTTTTTTCACAATGTCTGAAGGCGTCATCAAGCCAAAGTGCAGGTCCGTGTCTTTCACAAGCAGGCAGGGCATCTGCTCACGTTCTAAGAGCGTGGCCGCTTCAGTCACGGAAATGTCACCGGGAATTTGAACGACACCTGGAGTCATCATGTGTGCGACCACTGTTAGTTTGGGGTTCGGTGTTTTCTGTTGTTGATTGTTGGGACTTACCATCGCATCGCCAGGGTGTTCAGGGTGACCGGTGCTCGTCCTGGCTGCAGCGGCGTATGGGAAGTATAGCAGACGGATCCGAGTTCCCCTGTCTCAGCCAAAGCCTTGTCATTCAACAGTTTATCGGCATACACTAAATCTGATTGATGCTTGAGACTTTGATGGATTGGAAGGGTGGGCGGATGACCCTGTCGCGTGATGTGTGTCATGATTTCCAGGACCGAGTGGCTCGGATCCCCGTTCACGGGCTCGGGCTGTCGGTCGATGTCTATTCGCCAGACCTTCCTAGCTTGCTCGCCGACCTGACACGCCGTCAAGTCTTTCCGATGTACTTGGAGGTGTTTCATGCGACCTCCAGTGCGCTGACCGCTGTTCGTGATCAGACCGATTTGCCGCTTCCCTACCATGGAGAAGGACTCTGGGTGACGCAACCGGGGGCTGAGGCTGATCAGTTGTTTCAAGAAGAAGCACGGGTACTAGCATCCCACCTTTCTCTGCTCCGGAGCGCCTGGTCGAATCATGAATGTGCGACGAAGCATATCGCCGGGTATTCGTTCGGGACCTATCTCCCCCCACTCTATACCGCGTCGAGTGCCGACGTGGTGGCCAAGAACATCAGCCTGGTCCAGGCGATCTTTGATCAACAAGCGGCGCTGCCGGGAGGCGGCTCTCCGCTCTTTCTTCTGGAGATACCGCCGCTGACGTTTTTTGTCGCCGGGACCCTTTCGATTCCGGCCTACTTTCGTCGCGTCACCGACCAAGTTGCTTGTGGATTGGTGCTGGATGTCGGACATCTATGGACCGTCTATCGCTACTCTGGAGCCTGGCGGGCTCAGTCCATCGCACAATTCGTCGATGACTTTCTGCGTGAGTTTCCGGTCGAGCGGGTCGTGGAGATCCATGTCGCGGGGCTTGCCGTCCATGAATCTCTGGTCGGCAAGGCCGATGTTGTGCATTGTGAGGATCCGGATCTTTTGCCGCGATGGACCGATGCCCATGCCGCGCCGATTCCCCCGGTGTTGTTCGAGATGTTGGATCGCATTCTCCAGTGCGGCCGATTGGAGCATTTGCGAGGAATGGCGCTCGAAGTTGATACAAAACCCGGTGATCTCATTGCCGACGAGTTGGCCTGGTTTTTAGAACGATATAAACATGTGTTTGATCAGCATGTGCCGCGAGGCTCTGTCGCAGGTGCATCTCCTCCCCCGCCGGCCAATGCGCGATTCTCGACGAACGACGGTTCCGTATCGAAGACAGAGTCTCTGTTCGAGGCCTATGACCAGTACGCGCAGGTTGTATCGAGCCGGGCAGAGCCGGTCGGGCCGAACTGGATATCGCCAACGGCTTGTGCGGATGAGCTCGACTGGTATCGCACAAAGTATCTCCCCTACGAAATTCTGCACTGGGGCGGCGATATCGAGGCGATGTTTCCTGAAACCTGTCGGGCGCTGGCTGGACAGCAGATCGCTCTTGACGGATTTGTGTCCTATTGGTTTCACCTCCCGCATCCGGTGACTCGGTCCTATGATTTCTTCGACGTGAAGATTGATCGGTTTGTGGAATTTGTGAGTGAACAAGCTTCGGATCTGAAGTCGCTGGCGCAACGGGAAGCGACCGAACTGCGCCGGGCCTACCAAGCGGCGAGCGAAGCTCCACTACCAACAGCGTGTATTCACCCATGAGCTTCTGGACAACATTGCCGCGCCCGATCATGGGCCTCTCTCCGATGGACGGGGTGACGGATGCGACGTTCCGTCGAGTCATCGCTCAGCACGGCAGGCCTGATGTGACCTTTACCGAGTTCACGCACGTTCATGATGTCTGTCGGGGGCCGGAGTTTCTGTTGAACACGCTGATCTATAGTGAATTGGAACGGCCGGTCGTCGCACAGTTGTATGGCAAGGATCCGGCGTTGTTCTACCAGGCCACGCACGCGGCCTGCGAGTTAGGATTTGATGGGATCGATATTAATATGGGATGCCCGTCGAAGAATGTCGCCTCATCCGGGTCGGGTGCCGGTTTGATCAGAACGCCGGATGTCGCCCATGCGATTATGCAAGCCACCACTCGTGCCATTCACGATTGGGCGAACGGACAGACGCTGGAGCAGGTCGGGTTTAAGCCATCCAGAATTGCAGCCATTCAGGCGATGAATGCCGGGCGTCAGGGGGCTGGTTCGGTGCTCCGACGTGTGCTGCCGCTCTCGGTGAAGACTCGGCTGGGTTATGACTCCGTAATTGTGGAGGATTGGCTCAGCCATCTTATTCAAGAGAAACCGGCTGCCATTACACTGCATGGACGCACACTCCGGCAAATGTATCGCGGCGAAGCGGACTGGTCGGCGATTGCCAGAGCTGCTCAGTTAGTCAAGGGGACCGGAATTCTGTTGCTGGGAAACGGCGACGTGCAGAGTCTCGATGAGGTGGTGAGCCGCGTCCGATTCACGCAGGTGGATGGAGCTCTTATCGGGCGGGCCGTGCTTGGGACGCCGTGGTTTTTTCACGCCAAAGAGCAGGCCCGAGCCTTGGTCCAGGCAGACGCGGCAGGCAGTCGGATCGAAGTCCAGCCGATGGACCTCCATGCGCGTTTCGCGCTGATGCTCGACCATGCGCGGCAGTTCCAGGCGATGTGCGGCCCGGGGCAATTTCACCGCATGCGGAAGCATCTGGGTTGGTATTGCAAAGGCTTTCCTCTTGCGGCAGCGTTGCGGGGCCAGATGTTTCGCGTGTCATCCGCGGAAGATGTGGAGGCCATGATTGCCCGCTATCACGCGAATCAGATCGTCGATGATCCGGCCTCGGGTGTGGTGCCAGGCGATGACCTGTCCAATGAGGCCACGACGCTTGTGTCACGATGCAGTTGATTCTCGCGTCGACCTCTCCTCGCCGTCGTGAACTCCTCGCGCTTCTCGGTATTCCATTCGAAATTGTCGCCCCGGATTTTGAAGAATTGCCTCAGCCGGGGTGGCTTCCGAGACAACAGGTTGAGCATTTTGCGCGTGAGAAGGCACGGTCTATCGCGATCACGCGGCCTGCCTCTCTGGTATTGGGCAGCGATACCGTGATTGAACTCGACGGACAGATGCTGGGCAAGCCGGTGGACCTGGCCGATGCACGCGTGATGCTGACGAGATTGGCAGGGCGGCCGCATTTTGTGCATACGGCCGTGGCCCTCTGTCGTCAGACCCCTCATTATGAAGCCATGGCGCTTGTGACTGCCACGGTGCAGATGAAAGCCTATGACGAAGCCGCCATCGAGCGATACCTGGCGAGTCAAGAGCCGATGGGGAAGGCCGGTGCCTACTCTATTCAGGGCATGGGCGGTGAATTGATCGAAACGATTCGTGGTGATTTTCTTGGCATCGTCGGTTTGCCGTTGCGCGCGGTGGCGACTTTGTTGGTTGGGGCGGGACTGCCTGTTCCCGTCGATATCGATGCGCTCTATCGAGATAAACCCTATCCGAATTGGTCACGGTTTGCGCACGATTGAAATGATGTGGCGCTTCACCTACAATGCGCCATTCTTTTCTTGGCTTTATCTTGAGGGAGGCGGTTATGCGGAGCAGAGCCCATCGGCGTCAAGGAATGTTGGCGGTCTCGAGTCTCTTTGGAATTCTGGCGCTCGTCGCACCGCAAGCGGCGTCGGCAATCGACGTGAAGCTGTCGGTGGACGACGCGCAGAAGGCCCTGGAAGCGGGTCGCATTCCGATGGAGAAAGCCAATTCGCCGGAAGACGTCAAGAAGGTCCTGCAGCAAGCGTCCTTGGCCACCAGGGTCGGGTCGGATCCTGAGAAAGACCCCTGCGGTGCCAGCGCCATCCTCCGCACCAAGCGATTCCGGCTCGAAGCCTTCGGGCGACAGGAAGCGGCGGAATCCAAGAAGCAGAAGAAAGAGATCCGCATGCCGGACGAGTTCATCAAGAAAGTCGTCGACATGCCGAACATGGAAGTGGAAGTGCAGCTCTGCGGGGACGACGAATACTTTGCCGAAGGAGCGCAGGTTGCATTTCAACAAGGGAACAAGAATATCAAGTCCATCGATGTGAGCCCTGCGGAAAAGGGCCGCAAGAACGACGGCCAAGGCCCCGCGTTCCGATCGCGATTTACCGCGCGCTTCGCCTACGACAGCTTCGATCCCAACGCTAAGACGAAAGTCATCGTGTTCTTCCCGGACGGGAAGACAAGCGAATTTGACGCCGACTTCTCCAAGGTCCGGTAAGGCCTTTGCCTAAGAGGGATTGGTTATCACTTCACGCGGAGTGAGTCCTTTTCTCGCTTGGGCATGTCGTCGTGTCTAAGCGTCCTTCTACAATCTGTGTTCGCCCGCCTGTGTCCTTCTTTCTCTCTTTGATCTTCTTGCGTGTTGTCGCGGACAATCTCAGGTATTCGTAGCGAAAGAAGTTGTTACCTGTCTGATGCCGGTCAGTGGATACCCCTGGGTTCAATCAAGGAAGTAGAATGGGCTGATGCCTAGGATCATTGCGCACATCGATATGGACGCGTTCTATGCTGCGATCGAAGAGCGGGATACACCGGCGTTTCGAGGCCTCCCTCTGGTCGTGGGGGCTGATCCGGCACAAGGGCAGGGGCGCGGGGTTGCTTCGACTGCGAATTACAAGGCGCGCGAGTACGGGATTCATTCGGCCACGCCGATTTCCACAGCCTGGCGTCTTTCTGAAGAGGCCCGTCGAAGGGGGCTGCCTCCGGTGACGTTCCTCTCCGTCGATATGCGCAAGTATGCACGCGTATCCGAATCTGTGATGGCCATCGCTCGCCGCGCCATTCCTGTGCTTGAGCAGGCCAGTATCGATGAGGCCTATGGAGATGTCTCCAGTACCGGATCTTTCGAGGCCGCGGCAGTGCTCTGTCGGTCGATTAAGGCGGCGATTCTTTCCGAGGAGCGACTGACTGCCTCGGTCGGGATCGGTCCAAACAAGCTGATTGCCAAGATTGCTTCGGGTATGCACAAGCCGGATGGGTTTACGATAGTCACTGAGGCAGAGGCGGAAACGTTTCTTGCGCCTCTATCCGTACGGGCGATTCCGGGAATCGGGCCGAAGACGGAAGCGATGCTTGCCGCGCAGCATATTCGTGTTGTTGAAGAACTGAAACAGCTGAGCCTGGTTGAGATGGAAGCGCGCTTCGGCAAGCGCGGGCTTGAGTGGTATGCCAAAATTCGCGCAGAGGATGACTCGCCGGTGGAGGAACATTGGGAACCGAAGTCCATCAGTGAGCAGGAGACCTTTGATGAGGATACGCTGGATTCCCAGGTTCTTGTTGAACGGCTGTCGCAGTTAGGTGATGGCGTGTTTGCGCGATTGGCGCAGGAGGGCTTTGAGGCCTGCCGGACGGTCGCTCTTACCGTGCGGTTCGCAGATTTCACCACGGTCACCAGAGCCCATACATTTCCTGATCCAGTGCGGGAGGGGTCGGTTGTGCGTCGTGAGTTACTTAAGCTGTTGCTCCCGTTTCTCGATCGGCGGGAGAACCCGCGACGTCAACGGATCCGGCTCTTAGGCGTGAGGGTGGAAAAGCTGCAGTGAGTGAGCGACGGGAACGGATCGTGAGGGGATGACGATCAGCGGTTTGTAGTCAAGAAGGTTGTTCGCTGAATCTGATGGTGTAGAGGTAGTGATAGAGGCCTTTGCGCTCAAGAAGCTGCGCGTGGTTTCCTTCTTCCACGACTTGCCCTTTATCCAAGACGAGGATGCGGTCTGCACGTTGAATGGTGGAGAGTCGATGCGCGACGACGAACGTCGTCCGTCCTTCCATCAGTCGTTCAAGCGCTTCCTGCACCAGCCGTTCTGACTCGGTGTCGAGCGATGAGGTTGCCTCATCGAGCAACAGGACACGAGGGTTCTTGAGAATCGCCCGGGCAATGGCAATACGCTGTCGCTGGCCCCCAGACAGGTTGATTCCCTTTTCTCCCACCACGGTCAAGTATTTGTCGGGAAAGGCTGAAATAAAATCGTGCGCGTGCGCCGCCTTACTTGCCTCTTGCACCGCCGTCTCGCCCGCCTCGGGGTTCCCGTAGCGGATATTGTCAAGGATCGTTCCTCCGAAGAGGATGGTTTCTTGCGGGACGAGCGCGACCTGCCGGTACCAACTATCCACCGTGACCTGTTTCAGATCGTGTCCATCCACGGTGATGCGGCCTTCGACGGGGTCGTAGAATCGATGGAGCAGATTGATGACGGTGGTTTTGCCGGCTCCCGTTGGTCCGACAAAGGCGACGAGTTCGCCCGGTTGTGCTTCGAATGACAGGTGTGACAGCACCGGGGTGCGCGGGTCATAACTGAAGCTGACCTGCTCGGCCCGCACATGGCCTTTCACTACAGAGAGGGCATGCGCATTCGGGACGTCTCGGATATCCGCTTCTGCGTCGAGTATTTCGAACACGCGCTGGGTGGCGCCCTGGGCTTCTTTGATTTGAGCGAAGACGCGGGCCGCCGAACTGAAGGGCCCGATCAGGATTCCTGCGAAGAGGACGAAGGCGAAGAGATCGCCCGGTGTGACAGTGCCTTCAATCACTTGAGTGCCGCCGTACCACAGCACGGCCGCGGCGGCTGAAAACGTCAGCAGGCTGATGACGGGAACGAACAGAGCCATGATGCCGGCTCGTTTGAGTGAGAGAGTCAAGCCATGTTGGACCTGAGTCAGGAAACGGCTTTCTTCCCGCTTCGTCTGCACGAACGACTTCACAATGCGTATGCCTGAAATGACCTCTTCAAGGAGGGTGCTGAGGGCGGCGGTTTGATCCTGTATCGAGGTCGAGAGCGATTTCAGCTTGCGTCCAAAAAATTTGGCGACGAGCACCAACAGCGGGAGCAGGAGCAGGATGAGGAGGCAGAGTCGCCAGTTCATGGCCAGCAAGAACCCGATGCCGCCGATGAACGTCACCAACTGCTTGGCTGTATCGATGGGCGTCTCGGTGACGATGGATTGAATCACGGTGACATCGTTCATCAGGCGGGACAGTAATTCCCCCGTCCGCCTCCTGGCGAAAAAGCTGACCGCGAGGTTTTGCAGATGGGCAAAGAGATGGGTGCGGAAATCGGCCACGACTCGCTGGGAAATCCAGGTCGTCAGGTAGCTGTGCCCCATCGAACAGAGGCCTTGCAGGAGAACCAGGCCGATGAACAGCCCGATCAACTCCGTCATGCGATCACGATCGTGGTGGACGGTAATAACGTCCCAGAGCGTGCCGGCCAGGCGCAGCAGGGCCAGATTGATGGCGGCGACTCCCATCACGAGGAGTCCAGCCAGGATCATTCGTGAAAGGTAGGGACGTACAAATGGAAGAAATCGGCTAAAGGGCGACATGCATCTGGAAATTTCGGTGTAACGACGTCATCCCCCCCCGTGGGTTGCCCCGTATGGGTGTACGGGTAGATGGGATGCAACGGAGGATGGCTGCAGGGCAAGGCGCTAGAGCTGCGCGATGGACTCGATCAGGTTCTTATTGAGGGCTACATAGTCAGAACGATCTGTCTCGTTAATGACCACGTCCGTCAGGCTGATAAAGAGTCGCACTTCCTCGTTGATCGCGTCCGAGACGCGATGGCGCATTGGCGGAACGAGAAAGTCCCCCACGTAGGTGCAGTTCACCGTACGGACGCGGATGCGAACCTTCTTGCCTTCCGGCACAATGTCCTCCTCCCGGTGAACGGGGTGAGCTTAGCTCTTACGACGTAAGAATTTTTGGCGTCTGCGCAACTTCTTGTACTTGTGCTTGCGCATTTTCTTTCGACGCTTTTTTAACACGCTCGACATGCAATGAATCTCCAAAGACGGGGGAGTCTAGAGACTTTTTGGTCAAAAAGCAAGCCAGTCGGTGACTGGCCGTGAATGATTGTGGTGAGCTTCTTTCCCGTCGGTTCGCCAGCGGCGCTGCGCCTTGACCGATCCCCGGGACGTTTCTATACTGCAATTCTATGGATACGAATCATCCGGCACCTCAGTTTCGTCTGCGTGTACTCCGTTGGTGCGGAGTGGCGGTAATCCTTACGGTAGTGGCCTGCTCGGCGAAGACGCTCCAGTATCCTGAGGATCATGAGCGTTTTACGCGTATCGATCAGGCAGTGGAAGCGTTACGGGAGGCGTATCAGCATCGAGACCGTTCTGCATTTCAGGACGTGATGTTGCCTGCGGAGTCATTGGAGCAAATCCAAGCAGAGGCAGCGCAGGACTTCGAATTGTTTCAATCCATTCAACTGGACTTTAAAACCGAGCGCATCATGATCGACGGGGAGAATATTGACGTGTATGTGCATTGGCAGGGGGTGTGGAAGAAAAATCCTGACGACGCCGGTATTCGTCAGCGTGGGCATGCCCGCTTGCAGTGGGTGGGCAAACAATCGATTCTTCTCCGCGGTGTGCAGGGTGATTTGCCGTTTGGGATGAAAGTGCGCCAGGCGTTGTCCGACCTTCCCGCAGTGCCGCAGAAACCGCTTCCCCAATGAAACCGTCAGCAGCGCAGTCGCGAAAAACGTCCTCTATCCCTCAAGCCGACTTTCTGGTCATCGGGAGCGGCGTGGCCGGGTTACGCGCGGCGCTGGAGTTGAGTTGTGAAGGCCGTGTCATCATGCTGACGAAGGGGCACCCACTGCAGAGTAATTCGATCTATGCGCAAGGGGGCGTGGCGGTGGCTCTCAGCGAAGAGGACGATGTCGCGATTCACCGGACCGATACGTTGAGGGCCGGCCACGGGCTGTGTCGTCCCGAGGCGGTTCGGGTGCTGGTGGAGGAGGGGCCGGCGCGGATTCAGGAATTGATTCGGTGGGGCGCCAAATTCGACAAGACGGATGGAAAGTTTGCCTTTGCCCGAGAAGCGGCGCATAGCCGGAGTCGCATTTTGCGTGCGCGCGGCGATGCCACGGGCAACGAAATGGTGCGTGCATTGATGGCCCAGGTCGCGCGGCAGAAGCGCATCCAACGTCTCGACTATCACTTCACGGTTGACCTGGTGGTGGAGGAGGGACGTTGTTGCGGGGCGGTCGTGCTCGATGAATCATCGTCGAAGCAGTTCATTATTCCTGCAAAAGCAGTCGTGTTATCCACGGGCGGCGCCGGGCAGATTTACGCCCGGACGACGAACCCTCCCAATGCTACCGGCGATGGCATGGCAATGGCGTTTCGAGCAGGAGCCATGCTGCAGGATATGGAGTTCGTCCAGTTTCATCCAACCTCGCTCTACCTCCCTTCCAGTCCGCCGTTCCTCCTGTCCGAAGCCATGCGCGGCGAAGGCGGGCAATTGCGCAATAACAAGGGGGAGTTGTTCATGCAGCGATACCATCCCCTCGGGGCACTTGCGCCTCGGGATATTGTATCGCGGGCGATCTGGGCTGAGATGGCGGCGACGCGAGCCCGGCATGTGTATCTCGATGTGACACATCTCGGTGCCGAGTTCATCAAGCGTCGATTCCCGACGATCTATGCGACCTGCCTGCGGTCCGATATTGATATCACCGAAGAGTGGATTCCTGTCTCGCCCAGTGCCCACTACATGATGGGCGGGGTGTGGACCGATGTGAATGGGGCCACCACGCTGCCGGGATTATTCGCGGCCGGCGAGGTGGCCTGTAGCGGCGTTCATGGGGCCAATCGCCTGGCGAGCAATTCGCTATTAGAAGGACTGGTTTTTGGTATGCGGGCCGGCGTCGCTGCGATCACGTTTGCTCAGGGGCACGAGTTCCCTGAGCTGTCTCCCCACGCAGAGACCCCTCATTCTGCAGGAGAGGCGACTCTTGAAGATGTGGAGAAGCTAAGGAGTTCGCTCCGCCGGACGATGTGGGGACAGGTCGGGGTCATCCGGTCGCGTGAGTCCCTCATTCGAGCAACGGCTCAATTATCCCGCTGGACACAGCTCGTTGCCAGGTTCTCTACGACCAGGGCAGAACTGGAAGTGAAAAACATGGTGCAGGTCGCGCATTGTGTCGCGGAAGCCGCATTATGGCGGGAGAACAGCGTCGGGGCGCATTTTCGCTCAGATTGCCCCGAGGCTAAGCGGCCAGGCTGGAAGCAGCACAGTCAATTGCGGATCGCTGTTGACACTACTGAGTCGAGGCCGGCAAAGAAGCGGGGAGTGGTTGTGGCTCTGCAGATTCGGCAGCGGCGATCACGTGCCCGGTCATCGCGCCGTCCTTAATCAGAAACGTCCGATAATAGCGAATGACTTTCCGGACGTATTGGCGGGTTTCGTCGATCGGTGGGAGCCCGCGATAGCGATCCACGGCATGTTCCCCGGCATTGTAGGCTGCAAGGGCCAACGGAAGGTTTCCCCGGAATCGATCCAGCAGTTGACGCAGGTATTTCGTTCCCCCCCCGATATTATCTTCAGGATCATAGAGGTCCCGCACTTCGAGGCGAACGGCCGTTTGTGGCATCAGTTGCATCAGCCCAATGGCGCCGGCTCGCGATACGGCCATTGGGTCGAAGCCGGATTCCGCTTTAATGACAGCCCGGATAAGGGCGGGATGTAATTGGTGTTGTCGGGAATACCGGCTGATCATCGGTTCCAGTTCCCGCTCTGAGAGAACGGGATGGAGTCTGTTGGGCTGTTGCGGGGTGATTCGCCGGTAGCGTAGGTCGGTTGGTACATTGGTCAGCGAGATGGTCCCGTTGGCGTCAATGTATTGGTATATCTCAGCGTGCGCTACGGGAAGCCCTGAAAGAAGCCAGTGGGTTCCCAGGAGGGCCGTTCCGAGAAGTAGTCGAAGGGTTTTCAATTGATCGCTCCTACGCACTCTTGTTGTGTTTGGCATGGTCAAACGATAGCAGCCTGTACCTGGGTGTCAAGGATATGCACGTCTTGCGCCCTCTCCTATTGTGAGAGTATTGGAATGAAAGCAATGGTTTGGTTGCAAGGGGTTAGGCGAGAGGTTCCAGATAACGACTTCTATTGTCGACAAAATGACGGTGCAATTGACGGGTCATGGGGCCTGGGGTGCCCTGCCCAATAGGTTGTTGGTTGACTGAGACGACCGGCATCACTTCCATGCTGGTATTCGTCAGGAAACATTCGTCGGCCTGCAGCAACTCATCCGGGGTGAACCGTCCTTCGTGCACGGGGATCTTTAGCTCTTCCGCCATTTGCAACAAGATCGCTCTGGTAATGCCGTCCAACAGACCGCATTCTACGGATGGTGTGTACAGCCGGCCTTGCGCGGCGAAGAACACATTGCTCACGGTACATTCGGCGAGGTGGCCTTCCCAATTCAGCAAAAGTGCGTCGAAGACCTGCGCAGCGATCGCTTCGCGTTTCGCCAGAATGTTGTTCAAAAAGTTTGTCGCTTTGATCTGCGGGGAGAGCGCACTCGGCAGATTGCGCCTCGTGTGTGCAACGATGAGTGATACGCCGCGCTGGTACAAGTCGGCGGCGGGCGGATGGAGCGGTTTGGCCATGATGACGACGGTGGGCGTCGGGCAGAGGGCCGGATCGAGGCCGATCTCTCCCGCTCCCCGGGACACGGTAATTCGAAGGTAGGCGTCGGTCTGGTCATTTCCCAGTCGATTGCGATCCATCGCCTCATGCAAGAGGCCCGACCATTCGCTCAGCGGGACGGGAATCGTCAGGCCGATAGCGTCGGCGGAACGGTGCAAACGCGACAGATGGTGGTCACGCATGAAGATCCGTTTCCCATAGGAGCGGATCGTTTCATAGACTCCATCTCCATAGAGAAATCCATGGTCGAATACAGAAATCTTCGCGTCCTGTTCCGGGACGAATCGATCGTTGAGAAAAATCCACATGGGCAATCTTACGACAAGGCGCTCAGGAACGCCTGAGCCTTGTGCATCGTCTCCTCATATTCTTTGGCGGGATCCGAGTCTGCCACAATCCCGGCCCCGACTTGAAGGTAGCCCTGTTTCTTATGGAGCACCAGCGTGCGAATGATAATGTTGAAGTCGAGATCTCCGCTCCAGCTCAGATATCCCATCGATCCGGTATAGGGACCTCGCCGTACCGGCTCCAATTCGTCGATGATTTCCATGCAGCGGATCTTGGGGACGCCGGTGATGGTGCCGCCGGGAAAGACGGCTTGCAACAAATCGAATCCGGTCACCTCGGCGCGTAGCCGTCCGGAGATGTGAGACACCAGATGGCTGACGTGGGAATATTGCTCGATCGACAGGAGCTCGTCGACCGACACCGAGCCGAACTCGCACACGCGTCCCAGGTCGTTCCGTTCGAGGTCGACCAGCATCAAATGTTCGGCGCGTTCCTTCTCGTTCCCAAGCAGTTCTTCGCGCAGGCGACGATCGTCGGCGGCGGTGTGGCCCCGGCGCCGGGTTCCCGCGATCGGCCGGGTATCGGCTGAGCGTCCGTCTAGCCGAACCAGCCGTTCCGGGGAGGTGCTGATGAGGCTGGTGCTTCCGTTCCGCAACAGGCCGGAAAATGGAGAAGGATTCATGTGGCGCAAGCGCGCATAGGCCTGGAGTTCCGTTGCGAGCCCCGCCTGTTCGGTGAAGCTCCGGCTGGTGACCGAAAAACGGTGAGAGAGATTGGCCTGATACAGATCACCGGCGGCGATATATTCCTGGCAGCGCCGGACCCGGTCCATATAGGAGTCCCGGGATTGCTGTGGTCGAAAGCTGACAGGGTCTAATGAGTTGGCCGACTGTGGTTGGGGCGTGGACAATTGTGCCTCTAAAGCCGCGAGTCTGTCGCAACCCTCCCGATAGAGCTGCTCTCGGGGCTCTCCGAGGAATCGTTCGAGTGGGGGGCAGAACATCAAATGCCATTCGTCCGAGGTGTGATCGAAGGCCGTGACAAGATCGTAAAAGGCGAACTCCAAGTCAGGGAAATGCAAATCGTCGGCGGCGTGGTTCGGCAATGATTCGAATTGACGCACCAGGTCGTAGCTCAGATAACCCACGGCTCCTCCGAAAAACGGCGGGGCTCCGGGGGGGCGGGCAATAGTGGATTGTTGCATCAGACGCGCAAGCGTTGAGAACGGTGCTTGCCCGGTTTGTGTGTATCCATCTGTCGAACGGAGAGCCCAGTCGTGACGCGTTCCCGAAAGGATTTGGTAGGGATCGGTCGCGAAGAAGGAATAGCGTCCAGTGGTCGTTGGCCCTTTGCCGCTTTCAAGCAGAAATGAGGGGCGCTGGTCTGAGGCGACGCGGGCATACAGCTCGAACGGGCTAAGCCGCCAGCCGCGTCGGCTGATGCGCAAGGGCTGCGGAGCACCGTGAAGAAAGGCGATGGGGGATGGTCGTGCAGTGGTCATGAATTCAGAAAGTCCGAGCGGTTTCAGTAGAGTCATACTATACCGTAGCGCTTCGGGGAGAGACAGAGGCTCTAACGGCTTGACATTTCAATGAGGATTCTGCTTGAATTGCGCGCTCGCAATCGGTTGTGCGCCTCATTCAGATTCTTGTCTGAGCACCGACCGGTGAGTAACAGAATGCCCCCTTCTCAAGATCCGTTTTATGCGGGGCTCGGCCAGGCGGTTCGGATCGGAACCGACCTGCTAGCTTCGTTGATCGTTGGGGGCGGGTTGGGTTGGACGTTGGATACCTACCTCCTCGATTCGACTCCCTGGGGAATGGTAGTGGGATTAGTGCTCGGAGTGATCGCCGGCATACGGAACGCATACCGGTCGGCCATGCGGTGGCCAGGTTCACCGCCTGATACAGAAAGCAAGGAATAGCTGTGGAAGAAAGTCCGCTTCATCCGTTTGAACTGCATAACTACATCCCGCTCTCTCTTGGTGGAATCGATATTTCCATCAATAAGGCTGTCATCATCATGTGGGTGGTGGTGGCACTGGTCGCGTTCTTGATGCTCAAGGCGGGGTCGGCGCGCCAGCTGGTGCCGGGCAAATTGCAGAGCCTGGCGGAGATGCTGGTGGATTTCATCCGGGGCATCATCCTCGACACGATGGGAAAAGACGGGATGCGGTTTTTTCCGCTCATCGCCACGTTGTTTCTCTTTATTCTTTTCTGCAATCTGATCGGGCTTATTCCCGGTTCCTATACGGTTACGAGTCAGATCGTCGTGACAGCGGTGTTTGCTTGCGTCGTCTACGGGCTCAGCCTCGTCATGGGATTCCTGCTGCATGGAGCCAAGTTTTTGGGGATTCTCGTGCCGCCGGGAACTCCGGGATGGCTCTTGCCCCTGATGATCCCTATCGAATTGATCAGCCAATTAGCCCGACCGATTTCGCTGGCCGTTCGATTGTTTGCCAACATGACGGCCGGACACGTTATTCTCGGGGTGCTCTTCGGTCTGGCGATCAGCGGCGGGCTGCTCATCGGCTGGTTGCCGTTTGCCTTTACGATTGCGATGAACGGGTTGGAAGTCGGCATTGCGTTTATTCAAGCCTATATTTTTACCGTGCTGACGTGCGTCTATTTGGGAGACGCATTCCATCTGCACGGCCATGATGACCACGCGCATTGATCGCGTGTCAGCCAGACAAGGGAGGAGTAGGACACAATGGATTCAGCAGCAGCAGCATTGTTGGGTATGGGATTGGCGGCGGCGGGTTTTGCCGGTGCCGGTGTTGGAATCGGGTACATTTTCGGCAAGATGATTGAAGCCGTGGCCCGCCAGCCTGAAGCCGAAGCCCGCGTCGGCAAGTACATGTGGATCGGGTTCGCGCTCGTGGAAGCCATTGCGCTGTACGGCCTCGTTATTGCGTTCATCATTATGGGTCTTCGCAAGTAAGGGACGGGGATAGGCCGGGCCTGCGGTGTTGCACCTTGGCGCTCAGCCTCAACTTGTTGGGAGTGAACAATGCCGCAGTTTGAATCGAGTTTTTTCTCGTCGCTGATTTTCTGGGAGATTCTATCCTTCGGGATTCTGTTCTTCGTGCTCTATAAGTTTGCCTTTCCCGGAATCCTGGGCATTCTCGAAGAGCGGGAGAAGAAGATCAAGGACAGCCTCGACCAGGCTGAACGTCACCGTGCAGAGTCTGAGCGGGCGTTGAAGACGTATGAGGCGAAGCTCAGTGCAGCGGCGAAGGAAGCCGAAGTCATTCTGGCAGCAGCTCAAGAGAGGGCACAGCGACTGCTTGATGAAAACGAGCAGCGGATGAGCACGGAAGCGGAGCGCATCAAGAGTGAGGCCACGCGAGAGATCGATCATGAGCGCCGGAAGGCCGTGCAGGACATCCGTAATCAGACCACGGAGCTGGCGTTGATGGTGGCGGAAAAGGTGGTGCAGCGAAGCCTGACGGATGCGGATCACCGGAAGTTTGCCGACGAAGCGCTCAGCGCCCTCTCGAAGTCACACTCCTAGTCAATCATTCATTGCTCTACTTGGCCTGGCGCGGTGGGTCTATGCTCACCCCGCCCGGCCGATACCCCTCTAAGTCAATCGTCACAAACCGAAAGCCGAGTTCCTTCACGCGACGGCTGATCCTCGTCCCTCGCTCTCCCTCAAGTATGCGAATCAGTTCATCCTGGCTGACTTCAATTCTGGCGATCTCGCCGTGATCACGCACACGGCAGTGCCGGAATCCCTCTGCAAGCAAGACCTCTTCGGCCAGTTCCACTCGGCTGAGTTTTTCTCTGGTGATCGTGATGCCTCGGGGGATGCGCGAGGACAGGCAGGCGGCGGCGGGCTTGTCCCAGTTCGATAGCCCAAAGTTTTTCGCGAGTGTTCGAATGTCTGATTTGGAGAGTCCGGCTTCGACCAGCGGGCTGCGGACCCCCCATTCACGAGCGGCCTTGATGCCGGGCCGATCATCACCCAGGTCGTCAAGATTGGTTCCGTCCACGATGACGGCTACCGCGCGTGTTTCTCTCAGCTTGCCCAACAGTTGATATAAGTCGGTCTTGCAGTGAAAGCAGCGGGCCGCATCATTCTCGGTGAAGGCGGGTATCTTTAGTTGGTCGGTCTCAATCAACTCATGGCGCGCGCCGATTTCTTTCGCGACGCGTGTGGCCGTTTCCAATTCGACTGCGGGGAAGGTCGGTGAAATTGCCGTCACACCCACGGCGCGATCATGCAATTGATCGTAGGCGACTTTCAGCACGACCGTGCTGTCGATACCTCCTGAATAAGCGACCAGGACGGAATCCATTGCCGCAAATATCCGGCGCAGATGGTGAAGCTTTTGTTCGAGCGAAAGAGGCTGCATAGCGGCACAGTGCCGGGGGATGTGTTACTGGCGGACCTTGGCTTTGGCCACGTTGCCAACGACCACGAGTGCATAGCGTTGCGGGTCGAGGTATTGCTTGGCCACGCGTTGGACATCGTCTTTGGTGACGCGCTCAATCCATTTCGGGTACTGGCTGAAATACTCAAATCCCAGTCCGTAGTACTCGACCTGCGCCAGCACCTGGGCCAGCTTGGCGGTGGAGTCCAGGCGAAGCGGGAAGCTGCCCATGAGGAAGGATTTCGCTTCCGATAATTCCTGGTCGCTGACCGGGCTGTCGCGGATCGCTTTGATCTCCGTCAGCACGCCGGCGATGGCCTGGTTCGTGGCTTCGGTCCTGGTTTGAAGATTCACCCAAAACGAGCCGGGCAGCATGCGCGCGTCATAGTGACTCATGATGCCGTAGGCGAGTCCCTGCTTGTCGCGGATTGAGTCCATGAGCCGCGACGAAAATCCTCCGGCTCCCAGAATATGGTTCATGACGGTCACGGCGTAGTAGTCGGGATTATTCCGGCTGATCCCCCCGTGGCCGAGGACGATCGTGGACTGGGTCAGGTCTTTCTCGATCAGCTGGACGGCTTTCTTCTCCACCGCTGCCGGTTTCTTTGTCGTGCGTGTTTGGGGGTTGCCCTTTTTCCATGAGCCGAAATGGGTTTGCACGAGAGCTGTGGCCTGTTCGACAGAGAGATCTCCGACGATGGTCAGGATCATCTGGTTGGGGAGATATTCTTTCGCGTAGAAATTTTGCACATCCGCCAACGAGATCTTGCCCACCGTCTCTTCCGTGCCCTGCACGGGCCACCGATAAGGGTGGTTGTGAAAGACCAGCTGGTTGAAGGCTTTCATGGCCACGTGGCCGGGATCGTCGCTGTCGCTGGCGATTTCACCTTGGATCTGTGATCGCACCCGCTCGAATTCATGCTTGGGGAAGGCGGGATGCATCAACACGTCGGCGAGGAGCGTAAAGCCCAGATCGACATCTTTTTTCAGTACGCGAGCCGATGCGGTGGTGAAGTCCTCTCCGGCCTTCGCTTCCAGTGAGCCGCCGATGAAATCGATTTGTTCCGCCAGTTGCTTCGACGATCGACTGGTGGTGCCCTCATCCAAGAGACTTGCGACGAGATTGGCGACGCCGGCCTTGTCGGGGGGATCGTAGGCTGACCCGGTCTTGACCAGGGCGTGAATCTCCACGATCGGGAGAAAGTGCTGCTCCAGGACCAGCACGGTCATCCCGTTGGGCGTGGTGAATTTGGTCGTAGTGATATCGGCTGCGTGTAAGCTCGTAGTGAGAGAGGTGACGGCAATAATTAAAAGCAGCGCACAAGTGCTACGCCATCGGCGCATCCGAACGAAGCGCCCTGTCGCTACGGGGGTGGCCATCATAGTCAGATCTTTCCGGCATGGGCGGCGGACGAATTGGGCCATCGTGGTCAGGGCTTTCCGGCATGTGCAGCGGTCGGTTGGGGCTCTGCCGCTTTAGGTGGTTGAGGAATCAGAATGCCGACTGTCCGGTTATCGGGATTCAGGTATTGCTTGGCCACCCGCTGAATGTCTTTGGCTGTGACCGCGCGGATGTGCTCCAGAAATTGATCGACCCGCCGCCAGCCTGCACCGATCGATTCCGATTGGCCCAGCAACATGGCATGGCGGAAGTTCGAATCCTGCTCAAATACGTGAGCGGCTTCCACCTGGTTTTTTGCCCGTTGCAATTCCAGTTCAATCGGCGGCTCATTCTGGAGTCGGGTGATTTCGCGGTACAGCGCATCTTCGACTGCTTCCACTTTGGCCCCTGGATTCACCAGGGCATAGAAGTAGAACAGGCTGGGGTCGGTCTGCATCAGGCTGTATTCGGCGCCGACGGCCAGCGAATTCTTTTGATCGTAGACGAGACTCTGGTAGAGGCGGGAACTTTTCCCATGCGACAGGATCGACTCCAGAATGTCGAGGGCATATGAATCGTCGCTGGAATAATTCGGCACGCGGAAACCCAGCATGACAAAGGGGACTTGCGCCTCACGTTTTAAGAGAAAGCGCCGCTCGCCGCGCTGCTCCGGTTCGACCGCCAGCGTGGCCTTCGGACTCGGACCCTTGGGAATCGGTTCGAAGAGGTGCTTGATGGTCGGGAGCAAGGAGTCGGCCTTGATGTCGCCCACCACAACCAACGTGGCATTGTTCGGTGAATAGTAGGTGTCGTAGTGGCGCTGCAAATCCTCCAGTGACATGGCATCCAAGTCGGCGAACCATCCGATCACGGGCCAGTGGTAGGGGTGGCTGAGGTAGGCCTGAGCGAAGAGAGCCTCCACGAGCGCCCCTTGGGGATCATCTTCTGTGCGCAGCCGGCGTTCTTCTTTGACGACTTCCCGCTCGGTTTGGAACTCGCTGTTGTCGAGGATCAGCCCCTGCATGCGATCGGCTTCCATTTCCAAGGCGAGTTCGACGCGATCGGCTGCGAGGTTCTCAAAATAGGCGGTGAAATCCTGACTGGTAAAGGCGTTGTCAACTCCCCCGTTCTTCCGGATGAGCCGGGAGAAGGAGCCCTTCGGATACTTCGCTGTGCCTTTGAACATCATATGTTCGAGCATATGAGACAGGCCGGCCCGGCCCATCACTTCATTGCGCGAGCCCACTTTGTACCAGACCTGCACGGTTGCGACCGGGGCTTTGGGGACTTCCACGAGCAGGACCTTCATTCCGTTGGATAGGAGATATTCGTGCGGCTCGGCAGCGTGGCTCGTCTCTGCCCACAGACAGAGGCTGAGTAGGATAGAAAAGACTGACAGATGACGGTGGTGTCGTGAATTCATAATTGGGTGAGTCGCACGAGGCATGCTAACAACGGGATTCGATTTGTGTCAAGGCAATGGACGCCTGGCCGGCCGGAACATTGCCCAATTGGCCGCAGGCTCCCAGCACGTCACGCCCCCGGCTTTTACGAATGAATGCGTCCATGCCGGCGCGGGTCAATATCGCCTGGAACGTGAAAACGCGATCATCAGCCGGCCGTCGGAAGGTATTTCCTGGAAATTCATTGAACGGAATCAAGTTCACTTTACACCGGATTCCTGTGAGCAGCTTCACGAGGCGCCGGGCATCGTCATCGCTGTCGTTCACGCCGGCAAGTAGGACATATTCAAACGTCAGCCGTCGCATGGGAGGGAGAGGATATCGGCGGCAGGCGGCCATGAGGGTCTTGAGCGAAGCGATCTGACTGGCCGCCGGCATCAACTGTTGCCGCTGTTCTTCCGTCGTCCCGTTCAAAGAAATCGCCAGATTCACACCGAGCCCAGCTACGTCTTTCAGCCGGGTGGCGAGTCCCGCAGTCGAGACCGTAACGCGGCGCGGAGACCAGCCCAGTCCCCACGATTTGTTTGTCAGGCAGCGGATTGCGGCGGACAGCGCCTCACTGTTCGCCAGCGGCTCGCCCATGCCCATGAACACGAGGTTGGTGAGGCGTTCATCGCCGGTAAGCTGATCCTGGGCCGTCAGCACCTGATCGACGATCTCGTGCGCTTTGAGATTGCGCTTCAGTCCCATTGTACCGGTCAGGCAGAAGCCACAATCCAGCATGCAGCCGACCTGTGTCGAGACGCAGAGCGTCAGCCGGTCTTCATCGGGAATGAGGACCGTTTCGATGCGAAGGCCATCATCCAAGGTCAGGAGTAGTTTGCGCGTACCATCGGAGGATTGGAGGACGGTGCAGTCGCGTGTGCGTTGAATCGTTGCGACCTCGGACAGCTTCTCTCGATCGGTCTGTGAAAGATCCGTCATCTGCGCGATGGTGCGAGCGCGACGTTGATAGAGCCACCGCAATATCTGCCCGGTCCGATAACCAGGCCAGCCGAACCCACGAACAAGTGTGACCATCTGGGTCTCGGTCAGGCTCAATAAGTTTATTGGCGGGCGCGAAGGTTCAGGCATGGCCATATCTACGTTCATTGATGAGGGGCAGGGTATCACAGGGTGGGGGCAATCGGCAGCATCCGTTCGGTCCAAAGCCTGGAATCAAGCACCATGCCTCCTACCCCTGCGGTCTATAATGTGTTACTACATTCGAATATGACGACCGCATCTTCTTCATTCCTTGTTTCAGCGGCATTTGTTGCTCTATTGGGACCTTTGCCGGCCCTGGTGCTGGCCTCGCAGGTGAGTAATGGAGACGCGTCCGCTGCCGGTTCCTGCGAATCTGCTGAAGAGTGCTTTGCTGCGGCGGCGCAGCCCAAAGAACGATTAGGCAATCAACTCACGAAAGATCAGGTGTCGGCGCTCAAGTTGGAGCGATTACGGTTGGTCACAGAGCGATTCCCCGGTTCGGTCTGGGCCAAGCGCGCGGGGGTGTTGTCCGGTGTGTTGCTGGTTGAGCGAAATCCTGCAGCGGCCATGCCGTTTTTACGGGCGGGCCAACGCGACCTTCCGGTACTCGACGATTATCTGCGCCTCTGGATGGGCGAAGCGACGTTGCATCTGGGCGATGCGAAAGAGGCCGCCGGACTATTCGAAAGCGTGGTTCAAGCGGTGCCGGACTCCAATTTGAGCAGTCTCGTAGCGCTCCGTGCCGGAGAAGCCTGGTATCAAGCTGCGAGTTGTCCGGAGGCACTGGGCTGGTTGGCGAAGGCGGTGACGACCAACGAGAAAGACAAAGATCCTCTTGTGCCGAAAGCGTGGTTGCGCATGGCTGCCTGTCACCTTCGTGCCGGCCAAATTGCTGAAGGGCGAACGACGCTCAAGCAACTCTGGGTCCGGTTTGCGTATGCCCCGGAAGCGAAAGAGGCGGAGGCGCTGCTTCTTACAAATCTTGGCGGGGAACCCTGGATGGCCTCCTCGGAAGATCATTTCAATCGGGCGCAGTCGTTTCTCGGCCAGGCGTTGCATGCGGAGGCGATTGAGGAACTGAAAAAGTTTTTGACGATGGAGCCGGGCTCGCCGCATCGCGGGAGTGCGAAGCTCAAGCTCGGAGTCGCGCAGGTGCGGCTGAAACAATACGATCCGGCCCGCGAGACATTTCGGGCGCTTATGGCCGAGCACGTGGCGGAATCCGATGAAGCCACGGTCTGGCTGGCGCGAGTCTACCTGCGTCAGGCAACGGGGACGAAGCTGCTGGAGTTGAGCCGGTCTCTGGATAGGCTCCCGCTGTCGGCGGAACAGAAGGGGCAGATCAATATCTTTGCCGGGATCTGGCTTGAAGATCAGAAGCAGTTCAATGAGGCGATTGCCAAGTATCGGTTGGTGGCGAAGGCGGGAGAGCCGGCAACTCAACGGGCAGAGGCGTCCTGGCGAGTCGGATGGGCCCTCTATCGGACCGCTCGGTACAAAGAGGCCATCGAAGTCTTGCAGCACATTGTCGATCAGCGCGATAGCGATTATGAGCCCCAAGCGCTCTATTGGATTGCCCGCTCTCTGACGCAGACGCAAAATAGCCGGGCCCGCGATGTCTATGCGCAATTGTGCCGGCAGTATCCCTTCACGTATTACTGCCAATTGGCCAGGGAGCAGGCGCCTGATGCGGTGGTTGAAATTGGAAGTCAGACTGCGCCGTCGACGGTGGCGGAATCACCGACGACGGAGGTTGTGGCTCCTTCGTTAATGAAATTTGCAGAGGTAGAGCAGCAGCCGGCCTATCGTCGGGCGTTGGAGCTGAAGATGTTGGGGCTTGAAGCCGATGCGGCGCGTGAACTGGCGGCTCTCACCGAGCAATATACCCGCGACCCGGATATCTTGATGACGCTCTCGATGCGGTTGAACGAGGTGGGTGCCTATAACCACGCCCTGCGTTTAGCCCGTGCCCGGTTCCGCGAAAAGTTGGAGCGCACCGGTGGAACGGTGGCCCCCGGCCTTTGGAGTGTGGCGTATCCCACCGGTTTGATCCCGACGATCAAGACGCAGGGATTGAACGGAGTGAATCCCTATCTGGTCGCGGCTATTATCCGGGAAGAGAGTCAGTATGATGTGCGGGCGGTATCGCGGGTGGGCGCAATCGGATTGATGCAGGTCATGCCGGCCACGGCCAATCAGGTCGCGCAGCGGCATCATTTCCCCGCTGTAACCCGGGAAGATCTCTTTGATCAGGAGACGAATGTGCGGATCGGGGCCCGGTATGTCGAGCAATTATTGGCCCAGTTCTCCGGGAATGTGGTTCACACGATCGCCGCCTACAACGCGGGGCCGATTGTCGTGGGCAATTGGGCGGAACAGCATCGCGGGCGCAGCCAGGATGAATTTGTCGAGCTGATTCCGTTTCAGGAAACGCGGCAGTATGTGAAGCGGGTCTTGCGGAGCTTTAAGGAGTATCTTCGATTGGCCGGCAGCGCTGGTCCGGTTTCTTGACAAGATGTAGTGAAGTTTTTATAGTGCCCCACAATCTATTGGGTTTATTGGGAGATTTTGAGCATGGCGTTGGATCGTCTCGATGCACTGGAAAGCCGGATTCGTGAGTTGGTGAAACTTGTTCAGGAATTCAAGAAAAAGAATGCGTTGTTAGAGGATGAGCTGAAGGCGACGCGCCAGCGCCTCTCCTCACAAGATGACATGAACCGGCAGTGGGAACAGGAGCGGGTGGACATCAAGGCGCGCATCGAAAAAGTGATGGATGAGATCGATTTGTTGGAATGTTTAGACGATTCCAAGGAGGTGGCTCTTGACTAAGACCATTGATGTGGAAATTTATGGCCAGCGTTATTCGATTCGTGGTGAAGCGGATGATGTGTATATTCGCCGGCTTGCGAGTTTCGTGGATGAGCACATGCGGACGTTGGCTGAGGGGATGAAGACCGCGACGCCCTCCAAGCTGGCAGTCTTGACGGCTATCAATCTGGCCCATCAATTCTTCGAGTCGGAAAAGAAGCGGACTCAAGGCGAAGCCGATGTCGATCGCCGGATGGAGACGCTGATGGAATCCATCGAGGAGCAGATGCCGATCTCGTTCTTCAGGTGAGTTTCACCTTGCTTTCGGAAAAAGCCTTTGTTATCGTGGGTCTAGTGTCTTTACGTTATGCGTGTGCCGAGTGATGAGGAATCGGTTTCCAGGAACGTCATCCAGAACAGAATGTGTGATCGAGATAGTCGAATGATCAACGCACAAGAGAACAGCGGTGTATCTGTGTATGCAGTCCTAGTACGGTGGATGCTCACATTGTGGGTAATTCCCGTTCGGCGGTTCGTGTGGACGATCGTAGATCGGTGTGTGGACATGGTCGTAGATGTGTCGCACGCTGTCGGTCGTGAGTTGCACGTTCAGCCTGTGCTTGCAGTGATCTCTCGTCGGCAGAGCATGCGGGTAGGAGTTCGAGTGCCTCGGCCGGAGGGGAGTGGATACAGATACACAGGTGGTCGATCTTCTGGTTCCCGTGTGCAATCGCGTTTGGGATGACAGTGTTCCCGGTTTGAGCCTTCCTCGTTTTCTCTCACCCTCGCATAGCGCTGCATTGCTAACAGATTGCAGAGAATGGGCGATCTGGCCTGTTTTCTCCATGAAGGGGGTGCTCCCATTTCTACCTCACTCGTTGCCTACATACTCTGCGGACTCATCGGGGCTCTGATCGGTGCCGGACTGCTTGAAGTGGTTCGTCGTCAGCTCGCCACAGCCAAACGAACGGAAGCGGAAGATCAAGCGAAACAAATTACCCAAAACGCTCAGCGCGAGGCTGAAACGCTTATCAAGGAAGCCAAACTCGAGTCGAAGGATCTGATCTTCCAAGCCAAGACCGATTCGGAAAAAGAGCAGAAGGTCAGGCTCGCTGAGCTGGCGGTGACGGAGAAACGGCTTGTTCAGCGTGAGGAGAATCTGGATCGGAAGCTCGGGGCGATCGAGAAGCGAGAAGCGGACGCGCAGAAAAGAGATCAAGAGTTTGCGCGGCGTGAAGAAGGACTCGCCAAGAAAGAGGCGGCCTGCGCTAAGGTTGAGCGCGAGCATCGCGAGGCGCTCGAACGAGTGGCCGGGATGACGGGCGATGAGGCCAAGAAGCAATTGATGGTCGAAATGGAAAGTCAGGCTCGCCTTGATGCAGCCGGGTTTGCCAAGCGGACATTGGAAGAAGCGCGTGAGAATTCCGAACGGGAAGCGCGAGAAATTATTACTAGCTCGATTCAGCGTGTCGTGCGCGACTACGTGGCGGAATCCACGATCTCTGTGGTTCAGATCCCCAATGACGCGATGAAAGGCCGGATCATCGGTCGGGAAGGGCGGAATATTCGGGCGATCGAGGCGGCGACGGGTATCGATTTGATCATCGATGAAACGCCGGAAGCGGTGATCATATCAGGATTTGATCCGTTGCGACGTGAAATTGCCAAGGTATCGCTGGAGCGGCTGATGCACGATGGACGAATCCATCCGACGCGTATTGAAGAGATTGTCGAAAAGGTGAAGGTTGATATCGATAAGTTGATGTACGAGGAGGCAGAAAAGATTATTTTCGAGCTGGGCCTTTCTGATTTCCACCCGGAACTGATCAAAGTATTAGGGCGGTTGAAGTACCGGACGAGCTATGGTCAGAACAATCTGTATCATGCCCGCGAGGCCGCCTATATTTGCGGAATCATGGCGTCGGAGTTGGGGCTCGACGTGAAGTTGGCGCGTCGCGGGGCGCTGCTCCATGACATCGGCAAGGCGGTCAGCCATGAAGAAGAAGGGCCGCACGCGATGCTCGGCGCTGAGATCGCCAAGAAGTACGGTGAGTCTGCGAAGATTGTGAATGCGATCGCGGGTCACCATGAGCAGGTGGAGCCGATTTGCCCGGAAAGCGTGTTGGTCGCGGCTGCCGAAGCGCTGTCTGCTGCGCGGCCTGGCGCACGACGTGAAGCGTTGGAGTCGTACGTAAAGCGGTTGGAGAAGCTGGAGGCGCTCGCCACAGCGTATAAAGGCGTCCAAAAGGCGTATGCGATTCAAGCGGGACGGGAGATTCGGGTGATTGTGCGGCAGGAAGATATTACCGACACGGAGTCGTTCCAGTTGTCACGGGACTTGGCGAAGAAGATCGAGCAGGAGCTGACCTATCCAGGACAGATCCGGGTGACCGTGATTCGAGAAAGCCGGTATGTGGAGTATGCGAAGTGAAAATTCTCTATATCGGCGACATCATGGGAGAGCCGGGGCGCCGGGCCGTGGGGCGTATGGTCCCGCGCGTGGTCTCGCAGCGGCAGGTGGATGTCGTCATTGGGAACGGGGAGAATGTGGCCGGCGGATTCGGAATTACCCCGGAACTGGCGGAAGAGCTCTTCGAGATGGGATTGTCTGTTATTACGACCGGGAATCATGCCTGGGACAAGAAGGAAATTCTCGAGTATTTCCCGCGTGAGCCGCGTCTGTTGCGTCCTGCGAATTATCCGGCCGGGGTGCCGGGCAACGGCAGTTACGTCGTCGAAACTCCCGGCGGGGAAAAGCTGGCAGTGCTTCAGCTGATGGGGCGAGCCTATATGCCGACGCTCGACTGTCCGTTCCAAGTGGCCAAGCGGGAAGTGGCGAAGCTTAAGCGGGAAACGGCAGCGGTACTCGTCGACATGCATGCCGAGGCTACGTCGGAAAAAATGGCGATGGGACATTATCTCGATGGAGATGTCATAGCGGTGGTGGGTACGCACACGCATGTGCAAACGGCCGACGAGCAGATCCTGCCGAAAGGTACGGCCTATCTGACGGATATCGGTATGACCGGTCCGCTGCATGGTGTCATCGGAGTCAAGAAAGAGCTCGCGATTGAAAAGTTTCTGACCGGGATGCCGAAACGATTTGAAGTTGCTTCCGGGCCCACGGTTTTTTGCGCAGTGCTGATCGAGGTGGATGCGCAACTCGGGAAGGCGATTTCGATCGAACGGATTCGGGTCATCGACTAAGGGAGACTTCGCCACGGGTTTCAGAATACCTACTTCTCTCTCCTCTCCAGGCTCTTCGGTCAGGCAGGTTCATACTGTCTCGGAATTGACCAGCCTCGTGCGATCGACGCTTGAATCCAGTTTCACCGAGGTGTGGCTGGAAGGCGAAGTGTCGAACCTTCGTGCCCCGGCCTCTGGTCACCTCTATTGCACGCTCAAAGACGAGTCGAGTCAGATTCGCGCCGTCCTCTTCAGGACGACCGCGACGCGGCTACGATTTGCGCTTGAGGATGGACTTCATGTCGTTGCCCGCGGGCGAGTGACCGTGTATGAGCCGCGCGGGGAATACCAGATCATTGTGGATTATGTCGAGCCAAAAGGGCGCGGGGCTCTGCAGCTGGCTTTTGAGCAACTGAGAACCCGGCTTGCGGAAGAGGGCTTGTTTGACGTTGGCCGTAAGCGGCCTCTCCCCGAACTGCCCAGGACGGTTGGTCTCGTGACGTCGCTAAGCGGCGCTGTGATTCGCGATATGTTGACGGTGCTGCATCGTCGTTGTCCCACGCTGCATATCATTATTGTTCCCGTCCAGGTGCAAGGTGAGGGCTCGGCCGAACAAATTGCGGCGGCAATCCGGATGCTCAGCGAGTCTGGCTGGGTAGATGTGATGATTGTCGGTCGAGGAGGCGGTTCGCTCGAGGATCTTTGGAGTTTCAATGAAGAGGTCGTGGTGCGGGCGATTGCGGCGTCGCAGGTCCCGGTAGTCTCCGCTGTCGGGCATGAAACGGATGTTACGCTGGCAGACTTTGCGGCTGATCTTCGCGCGCCGACACCATCGGCTGCTGCAGAAGCGGTGGCGCCGGTTTTGGCTCAGATTGTGAGCAGGCTGGCTGAATTGTCGGCTCGGCTTCAGCAAGTGGTTGGTCGGCGGATGGAGGAAGAACGTCAGCGATTGCGATTGGTGACCCATCAAATTGCCGCGGTGCGTGTTCGAGTACAGGAAGAGATCCAACGGGTTGATGCGACGGTATACGAGATGTCGGCGGCAGTTCGTCTGGTGCTGCAGGTCGGGCAGGATAGAATGGTTCGCGCTCACCAGGGATTGATGGCGGGAAGCCCTCATTCCCGTGTGCGTCATGGACTGGCCGTTGTTCCGCAACTGGCGGCACGGCTCTATCAGGGTACTCGTGGGATCGTAGAGGCTCGCACGCAACGGGTCCAATCGTGCGCCGCGCGCCTGCACGCACTGAGTCCTTTGGCGACATTGGGGCGGGGCTATAGCGTACTCCAGCACGCGCGTACCGGTGATGTGATTCGGGGCGTGGCTGATGTGAATGTTGGGGAGGAGCTTCAGGCGAAGTTGATCGATGGACGATTGCTGTGCATCGTGAAAGCAGGAGTGCCGGATTCTCTGATTTAAAATCGGCTGAGGAGCCGCTATACTTTATCAATCCTGGATCATGAGGAGTCGACTGTGGCGGCAGTGAAGTTTGAACAAGCGATGGCTCGGTTGGAAGCGATTGTGGGGCAATTGGAAAACGGCGATCTTTCGCTGGATGAATCGCTCAAGATCTTTGAAGAAGGAATACGCCTCTCGAAAAATTGTCTGAAAGTGCTGGAAGAAGCTGAACGGAAAGTGGAAGTGCTGGTTCAGGATACAAACGGTAAAAAGCAGTTACGGGCATTTTCTCTCGACGATGATGCAGATGAGGCTTCTCTTGAGCCGTAGGTGGTCCGCATCTGTCCGGATGGTTCTCACATAGTCCGCTTACGTATTCAACCATGGTTAATCAAGTACGCCCGGTAAAGGATCGGCTCGACCGAGTGCTGGTCGCGCGAGGTCTTGCCCAAAGCCGGGATGTGGCTGTTCGGATGATACTTGCCGGAGAGGTTCGGCTCAATGGCGCTCTTTCCGACAAGCCTGCGAAGTTGGTTCCGCTTGATTCGGCGATCGACGTAGTTTCTCATGGGGCTCGGTTTGTCAGCCGGGGTGGGGAGAAACTTATTGGCGCACTTGAGGCTTGTGCCATTGATCCGCAGGGAGCCATCTGCCTTGATGTGGGATGTTCTACGGGTGGATTCACCGATTGTCTGCTGCAGCGTGGCGCGGCTCGGGTGTATGCGGTGGATGTTGGGTACGGACAGTTTGATTGGCGCCTTCGCCAGGATCCCCGGGTCATTTTGCATGAGCGGACGAACATCCGGTATGTGGATCGAGCGCTCATTCCTGAACTGGTCTCTCTCGTGGTGATCGACGTGTCGTTTATTTCACTCACGATGGTACTGCCTCCCGTCATGCAGTTCCTGCGGCCTGGTGCCGTCGTAATCGCGTTAGTGAAGCCGCAATTCGAAGTGGGGAAGGGGCAGGTTGGCCGTGGGGGAATTGTTCGCGATGAGGCGCAGCGGCAGGCCGTGCTGCAACGCATTCTGGCTTGTGCTGAGGGGCTTGGATTAACTCAGAAGGCTACTCTTAATTCTCCGATCCGCGGAAAGAAGGGGAACCTCGAGTTTCTTAGTATTTTCGAGTTTAATGAAAATGTTTATGCTAAGAAAGAGTCAGCTTTGAGGGGTGGCGTGTGAATAGTTGGAGGACTGCATGAAGGTCTTAGTGACAGGTGGTGCCGGATTCATTGGTTCGCACGTGGTTGATCGACTGGTGGAGGAAGGGCACGACGTTGTCGTCGTGGACAATCTCTCCACGGGAAAGCGAAAGAATGTGAATCGTGCTGCGAATCTTTATAAATTAGACATCCAGAGCTCACGGTTGGAGCGGGTTTTTCGAAATGAGCGGCCCAATGTTGTCATCCATTTGGCCGCGCAGGTGAGCGTGAGAAACTCCGTTGCTGACCCTGTATTTGATGCTCAAGTAAATATCCTCGGTACGATGAATGTGGTGCATCAGGCGGTTCAGCATGGAGCGAGGAAGGTGGTGTTTTCCTCTTCAGGCGGGGCCATTTACGGCGAGCAGGATATGTTTCCTGCTCCGGAGAGCCATCCAACGAATCCGCTCTCGCCCTACGGAATCAGTAAGTTGTGCGGGGAGCATTACTTATCATACTTCCAGCGTACCAGCGGTATTCAAACGGTCAGTCTGCGGTACGCCAACGTGTACGGGCCCAGGCAGGATCCGGAGGGCGAGGCGGGAGTCGTGGCCATCTTTATCCAGAAAATGTTGAACAATGAGCAGCCCATCATCAATGGGAACGGGCGTCAGACGAGAGATTTTGTGTTTGTGGATGACGTAGCCGAGGCGAATCTTGCCGCAATGGGGCAGGAGACTCAGGGGGTTTATAACGTCGGTACAGGCGTCGAGACATCCATCAATGAGCTGTTCAGGCTGCTGGCAACTTTGACGGGTGCTACATCAAAGGAAGTGCATGGACCCGCTAAGAAGGGGGAGCAGCTAAGGAGCATTGTCGACCCCGCAAAAATCCGACAAGCGCTTGGCTGGGAGATGAAGGTTGATCTTCCTGATGGGCTGAAGCGGACCGTAGCATTTTTTAGGGAAAAGATGAGCTAGCGGGAAGCGTCAAATATTCCGCTTCCCGCATGGAAATGTATTCATTGCACAATGGGAACATCGGTGAGCCTGTCCGGGGTTTCTTCTAGTAGCGTGGAACTGCGTTATCTACCTGAATCGACCAGGCATCTATTCCACCTACTAGGTTTTTGACGTTAGCAAATCCCTGCTGAACCAAGAATCCTGTCGCATCAGCGCTTCGCATACCGTGATGGCAATAGGCGATGATCTCCGTGTTCTTATCCAGCTTTGCCAGAGCCTGAGGCAGTGTGCCCAATGGAATGAGTACTGACCCTTCCAGCTTTGCCAAGGCATGCTCCCATGGCTCCCTCACATCCAGGAGTACGAGTTTATCGCCCTTATCGAGCCTCGTTTTCAGTTCTTTCACCCCAATGGAATAACTCATCAAAATCCTCCTCATGAACTATAAATTGCATCATAAGGGACTCTAGAAATGGCTGTCAAATTCAGGAGCTACCGAGTCCAATCAATCAGAGGGGCTATGGATTATTGGATCCATCAAGTTATCGGTCGGGGAAGGGGAATGCGAATACGACAATTTTTTGACATCCCCGTCAAGAATCTGGACAACTTGCTTCAGTTATTACACTCTATCAATGTGTGGAGCGGAAATGAGCAGCTAGATTGATCGCAAAGCATTGATTTTACTAAAAACTTAAATGTTGTGCGATGATCATAAGGGTATAGAAGTTGCGTTGTTTTATGGTCGGGCCATATCAATCAACCGAAGCGGTTCAAGTTTGAATAGTTGATGGTTTGGTTTTGACCCAGAATGCCTTTCTTGAGGCTAAGTATGCCGATTACTAAGAGTGAGATAATCATCGTTTTTGTGACGGTTCCTGGCCTGAGGGAAGGAAGTCGGATATCGAGAGCAATTTTGAAATCTCGCTTGGCCG
>Ga0209079_10000161_pt1 | contig 31236 bp, 31 predicted proteins | sample PPLLaktember2015_2_FD_187259 | JGI IMG/M metagenome (GOLD analysis project Ga0209079, IMG submission 187259) | Freshwater sediment microbial communities from Prairie Pothole Lake near Jamestown, North Dakota, USA - PPLs Lake P7 Core (6) Depth... | ecosystem: Environmental > Aquatic > Freshwater... | reverse complement strand
GCTGATCCGCTTGGAAAAGTGGAGCGATGCCCTGGAAATTCAGCATCGCCTCTTAAAAGCAAATCTGCCTGAGTCGGAAAAGCAGGCCGAGGCGGATCTCCTCGTCGGCTGCATGTATGAAGTCGGCCGCCAGCTGTTGGAGCGCGGTCACCCAGACAAGGCCCGCCGGTATTTCCGCGGCGCCATCAAGAAAGATCGCAGCTTCCTGCCCGCCTACATCGGCATCGGCGAAATCCTGATCCATGAAGGCAAGACGAAGGATGCCGTTGAGATTTTGAAGAAGGTCTACAGCCGAACCAGAAGCGTCATCATCCTCCATCGTTTGGAAGAACTGTTCCTGGAGCAAGGCGAGCCAGGCGAGATCATCCGTGTGTACCAGGAAGCCCTGCAACAGGACCCGCAGAATCCTGTGCTGCAGTTCTATCTGGGGAAGCTCTACTATCGGCTTGAAATGGTCGACGAGGCCTTCGACGTGCTCTCCACTATCGAAGGGCCGCAAGACCATCTGTTGGACTACCACAAGATCATGGCCAATCTGTACCTGCGCAAGCAGCACTTCGAGCAGGCCATCGTCGAGCTCAAGAAAGCGCTCAGTTTCAAGAAGCGCGTGATCGTGCCCTACATCTGCACCCAGTGCCAGCAGGAATCATTGGAATGGTCGGGCCGTTGCCGCCGTTGCGCCCGCTGGAACACCCTCACCGCGCTCCCCTGGCTCGAAGCCGGGCAACCGGCCGCAGGCGCAGAAAGTAACGCGTCCTCCGTCCGCGCCGTCCCCTATCAGGGCATTGCTTCTCCGTTTGAAACCGTGTAGGTTTTCTCCCTCCAGACTCGTTATTCGTGAAGCGTATCTCGTGAAACGCAGGAAACTCGGCTTGCGAACGACGCTTCACGAACGACCAATGATCTAATACTCAGACATGAAGGATTTGAGATGACCGATTACATGCAACTGGCGAACAAAGCGCTCAATGATGAGCCTCTCACACGAGCGGAATCGCTGTCCGTGTTGAACAGCCCGGACGACGACCTCCTCGCGCTGTTGCATGCCGCCTTTCAAGTCCGTTCGAAATACTTCGGCCGGACCGTCCGCCTGCAGATGCTGCAGAACGCCAAGAGCGGCGCCTGCATGGAAGACTGCCACTACTGCTCACAATCGGCCGTCTCGAACGCGCCGATCGAACGCTACAATCTGCTCCCACAGAAGCAGATGATCCAAGGCGCGCGCGAAGCCGCCGCCTCGAAGGCCCAACGCTATTGCATTGTCATCAGCGGACGCAGCCCGTTGGATCGGGAAATCGATGAAATCGCCGGAGCCGTCCGGTCGATTAAACAGGAAATCCCGATTCAGATCTGCTGCTCGCTCGGCTTGATGAGCGATGAGCAAGCCAAGCGCCTGAAAGCTGCCGGCGTCGATCGCGTGAACCATAATCTGAATACCAGCGAGGCTTTCCACGAATCGATTTGCACGACCCACACGTTCCAGGACCGCCTCTCGACCATCAAGAATGCGCGGGCTGCCGGATTGGAAATCTGCTCGGGCGGGATCGTCGGCATGGGGGAAAGCAACGAAGACCTCATCGACCTGGCCACAGCCCTGCGCGACGTGAAGCCGGATTCCATTCCCTTGAACATGCTCAATCCGGTGGAAGGCACGCCCCTGGAGAACATCGACGCCCTCACACCGCAGCGCTGCCTTAAAGTCCTCTGCCTCTTCCGTTTCCTGCATCCACGCACGGAAATCCGCATCGCCGGCGGCCGCGAACACAACCTCCGCAGCCTCCAGCCCCTCTCCCTCTACCCGGCCGACTCAGTCTTCGTGAACAACTACCTGACGACACCAGGCTCCCCGGCCCCCGAAGTCTGGGGCATGATCGAAGATCTCGGGTTCAAGATCGAAGTGGACTACCAGCAGCCGGTAGCGAAATAAAAATCCCTCAGCTTCGTTCTCAGTCGCTCAACCCCCTCAACGAACAGCACTGAGTTCGCCCCAGGGTTCTTGTCTCCTTCCGGCCTTGCCTGACGCCTTGTTGAGCAGCCGCGCAGAAGAGGATTTGGTGTTCGTAACTCTTCACAGCGAAAACCCTCCGCTCTGATCGCTCACGGGGGAATCAGCCTGAAGATAAAAGGACATTATGGATACCTTGGATGACATCTTGCGGACCATAAAGACACAATTAACGACCGACGATGCAGAGATCCGCTCCAAGTATCTTTCTAACTTTTCACAAGAAGTGTCGGAGTTCTCTACCTCCATGTCCCACGCTTTCATTGAGTGGAGAAAATTGGACAACCACCTTGGCGGAAGTGAGAAAAAGGCATACGTATCAGCCTTAGTTTACTGTGCAATTGCACTTCATATTTCTTCCATGAAGCTGTTTCTGTCAGGCAACACAATTCCCGCAGGCAATCTCCACAGACAGGTCGTTGAGACTATAGCTTTAGCTTGTTTATGTTCGGCCAAAGACTTGGGCGTTCTGGATCGTTTTATGGAAGACAGGTACTCGACAAATGACGCAATAAGAGACGCTTTGCGTCAGGCTGACCGACTCCAACTGAATGAGGATTCCATCGATGCCCTAAAACGTGTGCAGGAGTTCTATCACCAGCTCAGCCACCCAAGTCAGCTAACGATTGCGTACCACAGGTCATTTTCTGATCGAAACATCATACTCGGACCCAGCTTCGATAGTGGGAAGATCGAAGAATACAGGAAGGAAATTTCAGGAAAGATAAGTCTCGCCAAAACTTTTGGAAACTTTGTAAAAGGAATCACTACTAATCTTTCAAGTTGGCAGTGATAAGCTTCATTCCTCCCTCAGTCCCTCCACCACCGGCTGTTGTGCTGCCCAGCGGGCGGGGAAGTAGCCGGCTACCAGCGTCGCGGCGGCAGCTAGGCCGACGGCTTGGGCGAGTGCGCCGAACGGCAGGATCATCTGAATCGTCCAGCCGAACGACTGCTTATTGATAACTTTGATCAGGAGTAACGACAGCAGCCCGCCGCCGACAAGTCCCAACGCAATCCCCACCAGTCCCAGATAAGCCGCTTCCCACAAGACCAACTGCCTGATTTGCCCTTCACTGCCGCCGATGGCGCGTAACGTGGCAAACTCTCTGCGCCGTTCGAGTACCGATGTGACCAGCGTGTTCACGATGCCGAGCATGGCAATGATCACCGCGATCGCTTCGAGCACGTACGTCAGCAGAAAGGTCCGGTCGAAGATGTCGAGAATCTCCTTCCGCAACTCACCATTGCTGATGATGAGCGGGGGCAATGTCTGATCCTGCGCCTGCTGCAACGAAACGGCGATCGCCTGCCGGACCTGCTCCATGCTCGCCCCGGCCTGCAAGTAGATTGGAAAGACTGTCACAAGTTCATCCTGCCAGAGCGATTGATAGAGCGCGCGATCCATGACCAGTTTCCCGCCATCGGTGGCATAGTCGTAGAATACGGCCACGACCGGAAACGATTTCGCTCCCTGCGGCGTCACGATCTCCAACAACTGGCCTTCGCAAACGCCTAGCCGGTTGGCCAACACTTCGGACACGATGATGCCGCCATTATCGACCGCCTGATTCAAGAGATCGGTGGAATTCCCCTGCCGGACGAGATACTGACTGCGCCTGGCATGGAGCCGCAGATCGCGTGAGACAATCGCCACGCGCTGCCCCTTCACCTCCACTCGCACGTCACGATAGGTATCCACCTCGGCCACACCGGGAATGGCGGCCAGCACCTCGCGCCAGCCGGCCGGCAGACTCTTCGCGCCGCTCCCGCTGTTCGCTTCCCGCAGCCAAGTCGAGGGAGCCACGACGATATCGGCGATCACGGTCTCGTTGATCCAGACTTCAACGGTGTGTCGGAAACTGCGCACCATGATGAGCACGCCGATCATGATCGCCAGCCCCACCATGAGTGCTGAAACCGTCACGCCGTTCCGGCCTGGATTTCTCGCCGCATGCTCCACGGCGATCTCCCGCATCGCACCCTGAATACCGGCGAGTCGTTCGCCCTCTAACGTCCGCTTCCTCCAACCAGTTATGCAGAATGGCGCGAGGCAAGACAGCCCGGCCAATAAACAGAATGTGGCGAGATAGCCCAGGATGGGCACTCCGCCCAGAGGTCCGGCGAAAGCAAGCCCCCCGGCCACCAGGAGCAGTCCGAGCCCGCCCCACGCCAATCCCCCCACGCGCACCTGTCGGCTGCTTTCATAGTCGCCCGGAGCCAGAGCCCGCACTGTAGAGGTGCGGCTGGCATCGAGGCTCGGTCCGATCGCCCCGATCATGGAGACGAGACAGCCGATGAGAATGCCTTCGAAGGAGGCCTGCCAGAGTTCAGCTGAGTCGAACCAGGATGCGGCTCCCTGACTCACCGGGGTATAGAGATCCGAAATCGTCCGGCTGACCAGCGTAACTAATTTCTGCGCCAGCAGGATGCCGCCCACACTCCCGACGATTCCACCCAATAGACCGAACAAGGCCGCCTCGGTCAGAAAGAGCCATGCCACGCGGAACTGGGTCATCCCGATCGCGCGGTAGATGCCGATCTCGCGTCGGCGCTGCGCCACGGCGAAGGCCATCGTGTTGTAGATGAGAAACATGCCGACGAGCAGCCCAACCCAGCTCAACACCGTGAGGTTCAATCGGAATGCCCGCACCATCTGCTCGACCTGGCGCGTCCGGCTCGCCGGCCGCTCCACCGTCACATGCGGAGGCAGGATCGCACGCACGGCCTGCGCTGCTGCTTCGATCTCGACCTCAGAGCTTGTGACCAGATCGATCCGGTCCAGCTTCCCGACCATGCCGAAGAGGACTTGAGCGGCGGCAATATCCATAATCGCCACGTGATCCCAGGACGAGACCCGGTCGGATCGGTCCTGAATCACGCCAGCAATCCGCGCCTGCACCTGCCGAGTCCCGACTTGGAGCTGGATCGTACTACCCTTCTCGAGACGCCACTCCGCCGCCAATTTTCTTCCAAGATACAGGCTGTCGGCTTTCAGGAAGTCAGTGAGCGGATTATCATCCTGCCCCTGCATCACTCGAAAGCCGCGGGAGTCAAACTCCGCCAGCAGATCCAGTCCGATCACTTGCAACGCCGAACCCGGCTGCCCGGCATCGAGCCTCACCACCGTCTGCACGATCACCGGTGCCGCAGAAGCCAGGCCCGGCACCTCCCGCACCTTCGTAATCAGTTGCTCATCCAACCCGAAGTCTCCGCCTGACACCTCCAATGTGGTCGGACCGGCGACGGTCAGCACCGCCTGTTCAAATGAATGCAGCACCTCCACATTCGCCGTCCGCACTGCCACCGAAGCCGCCACGCCCAGCGCCACACCCACAATGGTCAGCCCGGTGCGGAACGGCCGCTGGGTCATATGGGAAAGAAGAAGGAGCGCTACGACTTTCAACCACGCCATCATGCCGCTCCTGGTGGTACGACTGCCTGTAACCACTTACATGAAAATACGGTGACTGGAAACACCTGTACAAACGGATGATTTACCGGCTGCACAGATTGGCCGTTTCGTTTACAGGTCGGCGACCCTTTGCTAGATTGACGAGAAACATTTGATCGGGAGTATTACATGGCACGAAGTCGAGGGAACAACGCACTTCAGATAGACCGGAGCCCGAAGGCCGAGTTCTCCATTACCCCCCGGCAACGGGAAATTCTCAAGATGGTCGCCATCGGCCATACGAATCGCGAAATTGCGGAAACACTGGCCATCAGCATCCGCACCGTCGAGGTGCATCGCTTCAATCTGATGCGGCGGCTGAACGTCCGGAATGTGGCACAATTGCTCCGGCAGGGGCTTCAGCACGGATTACTGCCACGGAACTTCGGCTTGAAGTAACGTCAGAGCTCTTTGACCTTCCCCCGACATTCCTCAACCGAACCGTAGCCTTTCTTCTTCAGCTGCGCGGCTAGCTCCGTCTCCAGCCGTCCGAAGGCTCCCAGCCCCTCTTCAACCAGAACGGTACCGACCTGCACCGCCGACGCTCCGCACAGAAAGTGCTCGAAGGCATCGACACCGTTCATGACGCCGCCGGTGCCGATGATGGGAATCTTTCCCTGAAAGAATTTGTAGAAGGCGCGCACATTCGCGAGCGCCACAGCCTTGATGATCGTGCCGCCGAGCCCGCCGAATCCGCCTTTCGGCTTGATCACCACTTCTTCACGGTCCGGATCCACCACCAGCCCGTTGCCGACCGAATTAATCATATTGAGAAAGTCGACCTCACAACGGCCAATGACTTTTCCCATGACCTCGTGGTGCGCCGGATCGAAATAGGGTGGCAGCTTTACACCCATCGGAACGGTGATGACTTTGCGCACGCGCTTGAGCAAACGCTCGGAGGCTTCCGGGTCATAGCCGATCTGCGGCTTGCCGGGAATATTCGGGCAGGAGAGATTCACTTCGATCAGGTCGGGCTTCGCCGCGTTGATCGTGGCCGCGATCGTCGGGAAATCGTCTTCGCACAGTCCCGCCACGCTCGCGATTACCGGCTTACCGAATTGTTTCAATTCGGGAATGAGTTCGGCGTAGGCCCGATAGCCGAGATTGGGCAATCCCATCGAATTGATCGAACCGCCGGGGAATCCGTAATAGCGGGGCTCCGGATTACCCTGGCGCGCCTCGACGGTCATCGACTTGGTGACAATCGCTCCCGCGCGGGATTTGCCCAGCGCCACCAGTTCGTCCCGCGTGACACAGAGCGCGCCGGCTGCGTTCATAAAGCAACTGGGAAACTTCACCCCTGCAATCGTCGTGGAAAGATCGGTCATGCTACCCCCGTTAAAGCCGGCGATGGTGTGCGCGATACAAGCCGTCCGTCCTGCATCGTCCAGATATAGTCGGCACATTCTGCGGCAGTCTGGCTATGCGTCACCAGCAGCACTGTCACGTCGCCGGCTTTCGCCAGTGATCGAATCAACGTCATGATCTCTGCCCCCTGATGCGAATCGAGGTTCCCGGTCGGTTCATCGGTTAGCAGTAATTTCGGCCGGTGCGCAAGCGCCCGGGCGATCGCTATCCGCTGTTGCTCGCCACCTGATAATTCTCCGGGGCGGTGATGCTTCCGATGCCCCATGTGGACCAACTCCAGCACTTCCTCGACCCGCTGCGCCACCGATCGACCGCCGTCTCCGCGCAACATCAACGGCAGCGCCACATTCTCCAGAGCCGTCAGCCCGGGAACCAAGTGAAACGCTTGAAATACAATGCCGATCAGTTCCCGCCGCGCCACGGTCCAGTCGTGACTGGTAAACGCGGTGGTCGCGCGCCCGTCAAGAAAGAGCTCTCCGGATGAAGGCCGATCAAGGCCGCCTACCAGATTCAGCAACGTACTCTTCCCGCATCCGCTGGGCCCGACGAACGCACAGAACTCGCCGCGTCCGACATCGAGACTGACCTCATGCAGCGCCGCCACAGTGGCCTCGCCACGCTCATAGGTCTTGGATAACTGGACCAGCTTTACCATGGCTCCGGCATACCTCAGCTTCTGCGATTCCTTGTGCAACGGTCGTCCTCGTATAACACAACCATTTAGAGCCCCACAACCTTGACAGTCGACCACTCTTCGCCCTACAACCTGCCGCATCTCCCCATGTCTGAGGATGGCACATGACGGGATCGTGGCATCAGAAACTGCCCGGCCTGCTACGACACACGGTCCGGTTTTTCCTGCCTGCCGACTGTGCTGCCTGTGGAGTGCCGCTCGCGACCGATCCCGTTCCGTTATTCTGCACCGCCTGTTGGAGTACCATTGCTCCACTCACGCTCTCCCGCTGTTCCCAATGCGATCGTCCATTACCCTCACCCGTAGCCTTGACCTACAGTCCCACTCATCGCTGTCACCACTGCACGGTACGCCCACCCGCCTATGCAAAAGCCTGGACACTCTATCCCTATCTACCGCCCTTGCAAGACGCCATCTGCCTGTTCAAGTACCGGGGGAAAGTCTCGCTGGCCAAGCCGCTGGGACGATTAGCGATCAAAGGCCTCCCTGCTTCGCTGGATGCGGACCTCGTCATTCCCGTCCCGTTGCATCCGACCCGTTTGAGGGAGCGTGAATTCAATCAATCGCTGCTGCTCGCTGATCAAGTGGCCACACACCTGCATCTCCCTCTTTCGTTCACGAATCTCGTTCGAACCGTTCCGTCAGAACCCCAAAGCACGTTGTCGCGGAAAGAGCGTATAAAGAATCTGCGCCAGGCCTTTGCGGTTCGCCAGCCACAGTCGCTCGCGCAGAAGCGCATTCTCCTGATCGACGATGTCTTTACGACTGGCACCACGGTAAACGAATGTGCCAAGGTGTTGCGAAAAGCCGGAGCAGAAGCCGTCTTCGTCCTCACGCTGGCACGAACAATCGAATCGAGCGTCGTGCCTGATCGAATCCTGGCCCAACGAACCACCGGGCTGCTCGGAGTCTTGAGGGGATAGCCATGCCGATTTATGAGTACCTCTGCCGCGATTGCCGCAAGCGGAGCACCTTGCTGATACTGAGCCTGACCAGCTCGACCCCACCGGCCTGCAAACAGTGCGGAAGCCATGCGCTCGACCGCCTTCTCTCAAAATTCTCCTCCCCAAAGTCCGAGGAGGCCCGGCTTGCATCCCTTTCAGACCCGGACAGCTTCGACGGACTCGATGAAAACGATCCGGAATCAGTGTCCCGCTTCATGAAGCACATGGGGGATGAGATGGGTGAAGACGTCGGGGAGGAAGTCGAAGCCATGATGGATTCGGCCGATAGCGGGGCCTCCGATGACGGTAGCACTGACAGCCTATGACAGGCATTGTCATGTATTTTTACTTGACAATCCGCCCTCACTCTCTAAAATGGCCCTTACATTCTGGAGTCTTATGAGAAACAGACCTTCTCAGAACAGGTGGGACGATGGGGACAGCCCCGAAGAGCGAATTGATGACGGTGTCGGAGACATGTCTCTACCTGAAGATTACGACCCGCACCCTCTATCGCTATATACAGAACAGGCAGATTCCAGCCTTCAAGCTTGGGAAAGAATGGCGATTCGTACGTTCGGATCTGGAACAGTGGATCCGCGACCGGACCAGAACCGCCCTCCCGTCATAAATTAGGATCGATCTATGTTCGCTGGCGAATATCTCTGCAAAGTCGATGAGAAGGGGCGTTTTATCGTCCCCTCCCCGATCCGCGAGCAGATTGAGGCCGACGGCCAGGCCGTCACCTTTCTCAAAGGCCCGGAACAATCCCTCCTCATCTATTCATTGAAGGAATGGGAAAAGGTCTTAGACCGGACCAAGACGACGCTCGACGAAGACCAGAGCCGTCTCTTCATGCACTTTGTCGTCTCCGAAGCCGGCACATCGGAAATCGACAAGACCGGCAGGATCCTTATTCCTGGCCGCTTGCGCAAACAGATCCCGTTGGATGAAGATCTCGAAATCATTCTGGTCGGGATGTATCACAGGATGGAAGTCTGGAACCCCAGCGAGTGGCGCCGCTACATTGCCCGCACAGAAGACCGCTACGAACAGAACATGTCGAAGATCCAGAACCTCCTGTAAGTTCGCTCCATGCCTGCCGGACGACGTCGCACAGGCTCCCCTCGTTCAAAAGTCCCCGTTCGCGTCGTCTCCTATCGACCGGGCGCCAAATCTGAACCGGCGTCGAAGCAACCGTCCATTGCAGACCTGCGCCCAACCGTTCGACAAGCCCGTCTCCGAGCGCCGCTTCATATGCCTTCGCCCGCCGCAGTCGTGACTGCCGAATTCATCGAGATCACGCTGCCGGTTCCCCCCAGCATCAACCATCAATACGCCACGGTCCAAGGCCGCCGGGTCCTGTCTTCGGCCGGTCGAACCTATAAGCAGCATGTCGGGCAGCAACTCTGGCTGGCCCTGTCGCAATCCCCCCACAAACGAGCTCTGATGCATCGGCTTCAATCGGAACCCCTCGCCCTCTCGATCCGCTTTTATTTCACCTCGCCGCTCCGGCGTGATGTTGATGGCGGGCTCAAAATCGCCCAGGACGCCCTCTGTGAAGGGATCGGCCTCAATGACAATCGTATTGTGGAAACACATCTCTATAAGGATGTCGATCGAACCAATCCCCGCATCCAGATCTCCCTCTCATCAGCCGCCCATTAGCTCGGCCCGATCCCCTCTTCACGACCCGCCTAGCCCACAACAGAGCACGCACCCGCGACGTCGCCTGGTACAACCTGCATATGAATACGATGTACGACTAGAAACGATGGCTACTCGTAGCGTAACGCGTCAATCGGATTGAGGCGTGCCGCTTTATGGGCTGGATAGAGACCGAAGAAGAGACCGACCGCGAGCGAGAAGAGAAACGCGGCCACTACCGTATTACCGGAGATGATCGTCGGCCATCCCGCGATGACCGTGGTTAGCCGGGCTCCCGCAACACCGAAGAGAATGCCTAGCGTCCCGCCGACCACACTCAAAGTCATCGCTTCGATCAAAAACTGCATGAGAATATGCCGCCGCTTGGCACCGACTGCCATCCGGACGCCGATCTCCCGGGTCCGCTCGGTCACCGATACCAGTAGAATGTTCATGATGCCGATCCCGCCGACGAGCAGCGAGACCGCCGCGATGGAGAGCAACATGACCGTCAACGTCTGACTCGTGCCTTCCTGAACTCTTCCAATATCGACCTGCGTGCGGATCGTAAAATCGTCGCCCTGTTCGGCCTGGAGGCGGTGCCGGGCCCGCAAGAACTCACGAATCTGGTCGACCGCAGCAAACAAATCCTCCTGCCGCTCCGTGGTAGCAAACAACGCGCCGACCGATCCGATGAACTGCGTCCCGAAGACTTTCCGCTCAGCCGTGCTGAACGGGATAAACACGATGTCGTCCTGATCCGACCCCTGAGCCGATTGGCCCTTCGGAGCCAGCACCCCGATCACGCGAAACGGCACATTTTTGATCCGAATGACGGACCCGACCGGCTCCTCCCCCGCTTCAAACAAATTCTCCACCACGGTTTGTCCGACCAGCGCCACACGCACCGCAGCATCCAGATCTGCCTGAGTAAACGAGCCGCCACTGGTAAACGTCCAGTCCCGGATGGTCAGATAGCTGGGCGACACTCCATTTACGGGCCCGTTCCAATTCTTGTTCCCGTTGACGATCTGGATGACATCGCGCTTCGCCCACCCGGTATCTTGCAGCAACGGGATACGTTTTTTCATCTCGAGCGCATCGGACACGTTCAGCGTGACCGCTCCACCCTGCCCGCCCCGGACGCCGCTGACGGTCGTAGACCCGGGCAGCACGATGATGACATTGGTTCCCATACTGGCGACTTGCGCCTGCACTGCGGCCTTGGCCCCCTCGCCGATGCTGACCATGGCAATCACGGCGCCAACTCCGATGATGATCCCCAACATCGTCAACCCGGCCCTCAGCCGGTTGCGGCTGAGAATACGGATTGCCGTCATGAGCGTGAGAAATAGAAATGCCGGCATCAGTGCCCCATCAGCGAGGGCGGATGCTCAGGCTTGGTACGCCGATCGGTGAGGACCTGGCCGTCCTTGATCACAATTTCACGGGCGGCATAGGCGGCGATGTCGGGTTCATGGGTCACCAAAATGACGGTGATCCCTTCTTCCTTATTCAGCCGATCGAGAATGGTCATGATTTCCCGGCTCGATTCCGTATCGAGATTTCCGGTTGGTTCGTCGGCCAGCAACAGGGATGGCGTCGTGACCAACGCGCGGGCAATGGCCACCCGTTGTTGCTGCCCGCCGGACAGTTGCGTCGGATAGTGCTCTTCCCGCCCCTTCAATCCCACTCGCTCGAGCGCCCCTGCGGCCAGCGCCCGCTGCTCGCGAAGCGGCAGTCCCCGGTAAAAGAGGGGAAGCTGCGCATTCTCCAACGCGCTGGTACGGGGAATCAGATTGAAACTTTGAAAGACGAACCCGATCTGCCGATTCCGAATCTCAGCCAGCTCATCGGCGCGAAGCGCCGCGACATCGACTCCGTTCAGCCAATAATGGCCTTTGGTCGGCTGATCCAGACAGCCCAGCATATTCATCAGGGTCGATTTGCCGGACCCCGACGAGCCCATGATCGCGACAAACTCGCCTTGCTCGATCGTGAGATTCAACCCGCGAAGCGCCTGCACCTCCACATCGCCCAGGCGATACACTTTCCACAAGTCTGCACACTGAATCAACGAAACCGGCTGGCCGTTTGCACTATCCATGAGCGTCTTGCCTTGTCAGCAGCATTCGAACACATACTGCACGGATCGAGTCACGGCAACTAGATACCCCGGTCACGCGTACGGCGCTGTCCGCTGCCTCCGCCGAACCCGGGCGGCAATTCGCTTCCTTGACGATTGGCTCGTGCCACATCCAACCCCACGATGACCGCATCCTGCTCTCCAAGCGAGCCGCCGACGATCTCCGTCCAAACACCATCGGAAATTCCTGTTTGAACCGACACAGACACCGGCTCACCGGACTCATCCTGCTTCCACACCTTGCGTATAGGGTTTCCGGATTCCGCAGAACCGGACGATGATCGGCTCGCAGCCGGTCGCCCCTCGGCCCTGGCCGGTTTTCCATCAGCCGATCCGCCTTCCGCCCGGTCACTTCTGGGAGGCGTAAAGCGCAACGCCGCGTTCGGCACCTTGAGAACCTGCTCTTTTTGCGCCACCACAATAGACACATTCGCCGTCATCCCGGGTTTCAGACGCAAATCCTGATTGTCGACGGCCACCACGACATTGTACGTCACCACATTCTGCACATTGATCGGAGCCAACCGCACCTGGCGGATCGAACCTGAAAACCGCACACCGGGATACGCATCCACGGAAAACGTAGCATCCTTTCCCTCACCGATCCCGCCGATATCCGACTCGCTCACGTTGGTATCCACCTGCATCTTCGTCAGGTCGAGCGCGATTAAAAACAGGTTCGGCGTGGCAAAACTGGCCGCGACGGTCTGGCCGACTTCAATATTTCTGGCAACCACGATGCCGTCAACCGGCGAGCGGATGGTGGTATATTTCAACTCCAGTTCAGCCGAGTTCAACGCCGCTTCAGCCTGCCTGACTTGCGCCTCGGCCACACGCACCTGCGCTTCCGCGCCCTGCGCATTGGTCACGGCCACATCCACATCATTCTGCGACACAAAGTTCTGGTCGATCAGCGAACGGACCCGCTCAAGCTCGCGTTTACGCTGCGCTCCATCCGTCTTGGATCGAGCCACATTCGCTCTCGCCATTTCCAGATTACTCGCAGCCTGATCCCGGCGGGCCTTAAACGGTTCCGGATCGATCACCGCCACGACGTCGCCGGCCTTCACCCGCGAATTGAAGTCCGCATGGAGACTCTTGATCATTCCGGAAACTTGAGAGCCGACTTGCACTGACACGACCGGGTTGATGGTGCCCGTCGCGCTCACGATAGAGACGACGGAGCCTCGCTCGACGGCGGCGGTCCGGTAACGCACCGGCGCCTTGCGTTCTCCAGTGAAGAACACATACCCGCCGATGGCAAGCCCCACCGCCAAAATGCCGATGACAATACCGAATCGTCGCATAGGGAGGTCCTTAGCCGACCAGAAGAGGAATCATCATATCAGGAAGCTGCAGGGCGAATCATCCCGCGACGGCCCCCGAAAGCACGAGGGCCGTTCCTCCTTGCGGGAGAACGGCCCTCATCGAACACATCATCGCCCTCTAGAAAATTACGGGCTGACGGAAATGCGATCCTTGATCATGTCGAAGGTCTCCTTGGGGACGACATTCTTGGCCACCAATTCGCCCTTCACACGATAGGGACGATTCGTGACGATCCGATCCGCTTCGTCCTTCTTCAACCCCAGGAACAACACCATATCGCTCGCAGACGCCTTGTTCACATTCATCGCCGCCGAGGCTGCGGCAGGCGCTGCCGCGGTCGTCGTGGCACCGGGAAGCGGAGGCAGGCTCGATGGCGTCACCGACCCGACCGTTGAGTGCGAACGATCCTTCAACTCTTTCTGATAGCGGGCCACCAACGACTTCAGCGTTTCGTTGTGTCGCTTCACATCTTCATATTCCGCCCGCACATTCCGATTCTGCGAAGACAAAGCCTTCACCTTATCTTCCAATTCCTTCGTGCGCGTATCGATCGCCCCGCGCTCCTTATCCCGGCCATGCTCAATACGCTGCAGTTCGTCACGAGCCGCTTGCGCCTCGCCGCCGAACTTGACGTTCAACTCCTTCAGCGTCTTCACCTGCTGTTCCATTGCGTTCTTCTGCTGACGCGTCTTTTCCAGCTCCATCTTCGCGCTATCCGCCTCTGCCAGCGCATCCTGATATTTCTTATTCGAGACCACGCACCCGCTGGTCATCATGGCCACGACCACCAGCACTGACAAGATCCACTCACGTCTCATACGAACCTCCCCCTCTTACTAGTGACCGAGTATTAGTGAGATCGACCGGTGCTCTACGAACAGAACACAACTATATCTTCCGTTCATACTATACACATTCAATTTGTGTGTATGCCAACAGTCCCTCTTTGTCAACTTATTTGCAGCTGCCGCGGATCCACATCGCTCAGGAACGACCAGCAAGAAGCATCTGCGAACTTGACGGCAGTAGATAGCTCTGTGATGATCGCGACAATACGTCATCTCCACAAGCACACTTTTCAATACAGGAACGTCATGACTGAATGGGGACCTGCATTAGCGGTTATCCTTGGCATTGTGGAAGGGCTGACGGAATTTCTGCCGGTCTCCTCAACCGGGCATCTGATCCTCGTGGGCCATGCACTCGGGTTCACGGGTGACGCTGCGGCCAATGCGGAAATCTCGATTCAGCTCGGGGCTATTCTCGCCGTCATCGTATTTGAACGGGAGAAAATCGCCCGCCTGCTCTCCGGCGCATGGCAGGAGCAGGCGGCGTTGCAGACCTTGCAACGGAGCGGTCAACATTCGACCCGGAGCGCATTGATCCGGGCGTCCATGCAGTCCCATCCCCACCTATGGTTTGTGATCGGCCTCGGACTCGCCTTCCTTCCTGCCGCGAGCGTCGGCTTCCTCGCTCACGGGTGGATCAAATCCGTGCTGTTCACGCCACAGACCGTCGCAGCCACCTCGATCATCGGCGGACTGATCATTCTAGGAGTCGAAGCCCGGCAGCCGAAAATCCACACCACTCAACTGGACCGGGTCTCGATCAAGTCCGCCTTCTGGATCGGCGTGGCCCAGTGCGCCTCGTTGATCCCCGGCATGTCCAGATCGGGCTCGACCATTATCGGCGGCCTTCTCGCCGGGCTCGATCGAAAAGTGGCGACCGAGTACTCCTTCTTTCTGGCCTTACCGACAATCATTGCCGCCACCGCCTATCAAATGCTGAAGGCGAAAGCCACGTTCAATCAGGCCGACTATGTGGCGCTCGGCATCGGCATGATCGTGTCCTTCCTCGTGGCCTGGGCTGTCATTGCCGCCTTTCTCACCTATGTCCAGCGGCACACCTTGCGGGTGTTCGCCTACTACCGTATCGCGCTCGGCGTCCTCGTGTTCATGGTCGTGCGCTAGTACGCTTCACCAAGCGAATCGTTTCGCGCGGATGGTAAACGGGGAGCTGTGGGGATGTTCCACGATTCCCAAAAGGCTGCAGGAAATTTTGGAGGACGATCCGCTACGTGCCGGGGGTCTGAACCGGGGGAGCTTCCGGCGACGCCGGCGAGATATCCTGCTTTTCAAACATGAAGTGGATGATCAGAAAGATCACGCCGACCGTGATCGCGGAATCCGCCACATTGAATGCCGGCCAGTGGTAGTTCTCGACATAGACATCCAGGAAATCGATCACTTCACCGAAGCGAAGACGGTCGATGAGATTGCCCACGGCACCACCGAGAATCGCCGACACACTCAACCGCCCCATCCAGTCGCGCTCCGGCATGCGGTAGAGAATGGTCCCGAGCAGCACCAGAGCGAAAATCGACGTCAGTCCGAAGAACACCATCCGAAAGGCATTGCTGCTCCCCGCCAATAAGCCGAACGCGGCCCCGGGGTTGCGGATATAAGTCAGGCTGAACAGATTGGGAATAATCGGGATGGACTCGTGCAACCGCATCGTTTGCATAATATGCAGCTTCGACAGCTGATCGGTCACGATTACGCTGCCCGTCAGCGACGCCAGGACCAGATTACGCAAAGTTGAGACGCTCAACGGATCGCCTCCACACACCGGTCACAGAGTGTCGGATGCTTCGCATCTGCGCCGACCGCCTCGCGATAATTCCAACAACGCTCGCACTTACCGGCTGACGACTTGGCTACCGATACCTGAATCCCTGCCTGCCCGGCAGAGCTCTGCAACAGCGTGACCTTCGAAACGATGAAGATCGTACCGAGATCCCTCTCGTAGGGTTTCAAGAACTGATAGGCCTTGGCGTCCGCCTCAAGCTGAACATGCGCTTCAAGCGACGATCCGATCACCTTGTCGCGGCGGCTCGCCTCAAGCACACCCTGCACCTGACTACGATAATCCAGCAATGTCTCCCAGCGTGCCGCCAACTCCGTATTGCGCCACAGCGGATCAACCTCCGGGAATGAGGCCAGATGCACACTCTGCGTACCGAGCCCTCCGGGCACCTGCGCAGACACCACCCGCCAGATCTCCTCTGCCGTGAAACTCAGGATCGGCGCCATGAGTTTCGTCATGGCCATCATGATATCGAACAGGACCGTCTGTGATCCGCGGCGCAGGGGAGAATCGGTCCGGAACGTATAGAGCCGGTCTTTCAGAATATCGAGATAGACGGCGCTCAGGTCGACCGAACAGAAATTATTCAGCGCATGGAAGATCGCGTGGAACTCGCAATCATCGTAGGCCGTCCGCACGCGCGGAATCAGCTCGCCCAATCGCATCAAAGCCCAGCGATCCAGCTCCGGTAACTGCGCATAGGGCACGCGATGCTTCGCCGGATCGAAATCGTACAGATTACTCAGCAGGAACCGGCTCGTATTCCGGATCTTGCGATAGGCCTCGATCAGATGATTCAGAATCTCCTGCGAGATGCGCAGATCTTCCCGGTAATCTTGCGCCGAGACCCAGAGCCGGAGAATTTCTGCGCCGGATTGCTTGATCACATCCTGAGGGGCTACGACATTACCGGCCGACTTGGACATCTTCTTGCCCTGACCGTCCACCACAAATCCATGCGTCAGCACGGCCTTGTAAGGCGCGCGGCGGTCGGTCGTGACGCCGGCCAGCAACGCGCTGTGGAACCAGCCCCGATGCTGATCTGATCCTTCGAGGTAGAGATCGGCAGGCCACCACTTTCTAGGCTTCAGCACAGCGGCAAAGCTCACGCCGGACTCAAACCAGACATCGAGAATGTCCCGCTCTTTTTCAAACGTCGCCCCGCTACACTTCGCGCAGGCGGTCCCGGCAGGAAGCAACTCTGCGGCCGATCGCTCGAACCAGACATCCGCCCCCTTCGACTCCATGAGACCGGCGACGTGATCGATAATTGTCGGATCGGCCACCACCGTCCGGCAGCCCAGGCAGGTAAAGCCGGGAATCGGCACGCCCCACACGCGCTGGCGCGAGAGACACCAGTCCGGCCGGTTCTGGATCATGCCGTTGATCCGGTCACGGCCATAGGCCGGAATCCACCGGACCCGCTCGATCTCCGCCAGAGCTTCTTTACGCAGATCGTTCGTCTCCATCGACACAAACCACTGTTCCGTTGCACGGAAGATAACCGGACTCTTGCAACGCCAGCAATGCGGATAGGAGTGATTGAGCGATCCATGACCCAACAACCGCCCGTTGGCCTGGAGAAATTCCACAATTTTCGGATTGGCCTTGAAGACATGCTGGCCGGCGAACTCCTTCACGACGTCCGTAAACTTCCCGCCGTTATCGACCGGCGCCAGGATCTCCAGCTTCTCACCGACCGACGCGCTCGCATTGTGGTTGAGGACCAGAATGTAGTCCTCCATACCGTGGCCCGGCGCGATATGCACGCAGCCGGTTCCCTGCTCTAACGTCACAAAGTCGCCGAGTAAGATCGGCGACAGGCCGGTCGTCAGCGGCCGTTGCGTTTCCAGCCCTTCGAATCCTTCTCCACCCTTCTTCACTCCAATGACGCGATAGCCTTCGAGTTTGCACTCCTTCGCCACATTGTCTAAGAGCTTTTCGGCCACGATCAGCAGCTCGTTGCCGACCTGAACGAAAGCATAGTCGAAATCGCGATGGAGACAGACCGCTTGATTGGCTGGAAGCGTCCAGGGTGTGGTGGTCCAGATGACGACCGACACCGACTTGATACCGTCGGGGAACGCGACACCTGAGAATGTGGTGCTGAGCACCGACGGCGACGTCACGATCGGAAATTTCACATACACCCAGGGCGAGGTATGGTTGTCGTACTCGACTTCCGCTTCCGCCAGGGCCGTTTGATCCTGCGTGCACCACAACACCGGCTTGAGGCCTTTATAGACCCCGCCACGCTCGACAAACTTCCCGAACTCGCGAATGATCGACGCTTCATAGGCCGGCGTCATGGTGAGATAGGGCTGCTGCCACTCGCCCAACACCCCGAGCCGCTGAAACTCCTCGCGCTGAATTGCGACGTACTTCTCGGCATATTCACGACAGAGTTTGCGAATAGCCGGCGTGTCCAGGTCTTTTTTCTTGTCGCCCAGTTCCTTCATCACCTGATGCTCGATCGGCAGGCCGTGACAATCCCAGCCCGGCACATAGGGAGCCTGGAACCCCGCCATCGTCTTGGACTTCACGATGATGTCTTTGAGAATCTTGTTCAGCGCATGGCCGATGTGAATACGACCGTTCGCATAGGGAGGGCCATCGTGCAGCACGTAGCGGGGCCGCCCCTGGCCGGCCGCCTGGATCTGCTCATAGAGCTTCTCCTGCGCCCACCAGGCCAGCATCTCCGGCTCCCGCTGGGGCAGGTTGGCCTTCATCGGGAAATCGGTCTTCGGCAGATTCAGTGTGGCTTTGTAATCCATAGCAATAGAGCAGACGCCGGGTCGGTCCAAGTGAATTGACGGGTGAATATACCGGAAGGAAGGGGGGCGGCACCAGTGCTAACTAGCTGACAGACATCATTCTATCTAATGCGATCTTCGCCCAACGCTTGTCTTCGTCGGGAACCACGATGTGATTCACGACATGGCCGTCGGCGAGGTTCTCCATAGCCCAGCAGAGATGCGCGCCGTCGATGCGGAACATCGTGGCACATTGGCAGACGGTGGAAGAGAGGAAGAAGACTTTCTTATCGGTCAGATCCCGCTTCAAGCGGTTCACCAGATTCAGTTCTGTCCCGACCGCCCAGGCGGTACCGGCCGGCGCTGCCGTCACAGTCTTGATGATGAACTCGGTCGACCCCGAGAGATCTGCCTTGTTCACCACATCCTCATGACATTCAGGATGGACGATCACCTTGCCGTCAGGAAACTGCTTCCGGAAATTGTCGATATGGACGGGCTGAAACATCTGGTGCACGCTGCAGTGGCCCTTCCAGAGAATCAGCTTTGCCCGCTGGATTGCTTCGCGAGTATTGCCGCCGTTGGGTTGAAACGGATCCCAGACAATCATCTGCTCGCGCGACAGCCCCATCTTATTGGCCGTATTGCGGCCCAAATGCTCGTCGGGGAAGAAGAGAATCTTCTCGCGTCTGGCCCAACACCATTCAATGACCGCTCGCGCATTGGATGACGTGCAGGTAATCCCGCCATGCTCGCCGCAAAATGCTTTGAGGACCGCAGCGGAGTTCACATAGACCGCCGGCATGACCGTCTCTTCTACCGGGAGGATCCGCCCCAGGGTCTCCCAACATTGATCGACCTGCTCGATCGCCGCCATATCGGCCATCGAACAACCGGCAGCCATGTCAGGAAGAATCACCGTTTGCTTAGACCGGCTCAGGATATCCGCAGTTTCCGCCATAAAATGGACGCCGCAGAACACAATATAGGGTCGCTCGGAACGCTCCGCAGCCAGCTTCGACAGCAACAACGAATCGCCGCGAAAGTCAGCATGCTCAATGACTTCGTCTCGTTGGTAGTTATGTCCCAGGATCATGACCCGATCACCTAAAGCGCGCTTCGCCTCAGCCGTTCGGCGGAAAAGTTCCTCGGACGAAAGTCCTTGGTAGTCAGTAATTGGTCTGGGTACAGTTATCGTCGCCTTCACACACACCTCAGCAATAATCCAAGAGATTGGATTCTACGTTAGCCCCATCTCACAATCAACGAACCGGCTTCGTGAAGAAGGCCTAGCGGCCCGGTAGGCCTATTAGCCCGTTGACAACGACCTGGGCCGAGCATACGATCTTTCCATAGCTAGGGGGGCCATCAGGCTGAGAGTCCGAATGATCGGACGACCCTCACAACCTGACCTGGGTAATACCAGCGTAGGGAAGCGGACATGTCGCCGAACCACCGGGACGACTTTCAGCCGCACCCCTCCTGTCAGGTGCGGTTTTTTTTTGCATCACCGGCTCCGCCCATAGACGAGAGGCAAGAGGAAGGGGATCCCCATGGGTAATATGAATGGATCGAACGACCAGAGTAAAACGGACAGCGCAGCCACATTGACGACCGCGCCCTTCCCGGCGTCGCGCAAAATCCACGTCAGCGGCGCCCATCCAGGCGTGCGCGTGCCGATGCGGGAAATCAGCCTCAGCCCGACCAAATCCATGAACGGCGGCGCGCCGACCCCCAACGAACCGATCACGATCTACGACACCTCCGGCCCCTATACCGATCCGTCCGTCACCATCGACGCGCGCGCCGGGCTCGCCCCGCTCCGCCGCCAGTGGGTGCTGGACCGGGCGGATGTCGAGGAACTCCCGGATGTCTCCTCGCAATATGGCCGGATGCGCAAGGCCGATTCGAAACTCGACGAACTGCGATTCCAGCATATCCGCAAGCCGCTCCGCGCCAAATCCGGACAGAACGTGACCCAAATTCACTATGCCCGCAAAGGCATCGTCACGCCTGAAATGGAATTCATCGCCATCAGAGAAAACCAGTCCCGCGAAGTGGCGCGGGAACTTGCGTCCCGCAACGGGCATGGCGGCGGCATCGCGCAACATCCCGGACAAGCCTGGGGCGCCAACATTCCGAAGGTCATCACGCCGGAATTTGTGCGCGAGGAAGTGGCGAGAGGCCGCGCGATCATTCCCGCGAACATCAACCATCCGGAGACCGAGCCGATGATCATCGGCCGCAACTTCCTGGTGAAGATCAACTCGAACATCGGCAACTCCGCCGTCGCCTCATCGATCGAGGAAGAAGTCGAGAAGATGATCTGGTCGATCCGCTGGGGCGCCGACACTGTGATGGATCTCTCCACCGGCAAGAACATCCACGAAACGCGCGAATGGATCATTCGCAATTCGCCGGTCCCCATCGGCACCGTCCCGATCTATCAGGCCCTCGAAAAAGTAAACGGCAAAGCCGAAGACCTGACCTGGGAGATCTTCCGCGACACGCTCATCGAACAGGCCGAACAGGGCGTGGACTACTTCACCATCCACGCCGGCGTCCGCCTCGCCTATGTGCCGATGACCGCGAAACGCATGACCGGCATCGTCTCCCGCGGCGGATCGATCCACGCCAAGTGGTGCCTGGCCCATCATCAAGAAAACTTCGCCTACACCCATTTCGAAGAAATCTGCGAGATCATGAAGGCCTACGACGTGTCGTTCAGCCTGGGTGATGGGTTGCGTCCCGGCTCCATCGCCGACGCGAACGATGAAGGCCAGTTTGCCGAACTGGAAACGCTGGGCGAACTGACCAAGGTCGCCTGGAAGCACGATGTGCAGGTGATGATCGAGGGTCCCGGTCACGTCCCGATGCATATGATTCAGGTCAACATGGAGAAGCAGCTGAAGGAGTGCCACGAAGCGCCCTTCTATACACTCGGCCCGCTGACCACGGACATTGCGCCGGGCTATGACCACATTACGTCAGGGATCGGCGCGGCGATGATCGGTTGGTACGGTTGTGCGATGCTCTGCTACGTGACACCGAAAGAACACCTGGGCCTGCCGGATCGCGAAGACGTGAAAACCGGCGTCATCACCTATAAGATCGCGGCTCATGCGGCGGACCTGGCCAAGGGCCATCCCGGTGCCCAGATCAGAGACAACGCCCTGTCAAAAGCCCGTTTTGAGTTCCGCTGGGAAGATCAATTCCATCTCTCGCTCGATCCCGACACAGCCAAGGATTTCCACGACGAGACACTCCCGGACAACGCCGCGAAGGTGTCCCACTTCTGCTCGATGTGCGGACCTCACTTCTGTTCGATGAAGATCACGCAGGACGTCAGGGACTATGCCGCGCAATTGCAGGTCGATGAACAGAAAGCGATCCAGATCGGCATGAAGGAAAAATCGGAAGAGTTTAAGAAGTCCGGCTCCGAGATTTATAGATAAGGCTGCTCAAAATGGTCCTCCGGCAAGGCCGCAGGAGAGACCAAACCGGAGGCGTACCCTCCGGGGTACGTTGAGGATTTGGGCGAGCCGAGAACGAAGCCAGAGGCCATTTTCAGCAGCCGTCGAGGGAGAGTCCAGCATGGGAAAGCCAACGCCAGCCCCGTTACGGGAAAGAGATATCACCCGGCAGATCGCGCGGGAATACTATAAAGAATTCGATTCGCTCATCGAGAGCGACGTCATCATCGTCGGCGCCGGCCCCTCCGGTCTGATTTGCGCCCACGACCTGGCGAAGATGGGCTTCCGCACGCTCGTCGTCGAACAGAGCCTCGCGCTCGGCGGCGGCTTCTGGCATGGCGGCTATCTGATGAACAAAGCCACCATCTGCGAGCCGGCCAATGAGATCCTGGAAGAGATCGGCGTGCCCTGCAAGAAGATCAATGAGTGCGAGGGAATGTATATGGTCGATCCCCCGCATGCGACGGGCGCACTTGTTGCCGCCGCCTATCGTGGCGGGGCAAAGGTCTTAAACCTCACCCGTGTCGTCGATTTGATCTTGAGGAAAGACGGCATCCTCGAAGGCATCGTGGTGAACAACACCACCGCCGAGATGGCCGGCCACGACATCATCCACGTCGACCCCATCGCGCTAGAGAGCAAGATCGTGGTGGATGCTACCGGACATGATGCGATCGTCGTGGATCTGCTGCACAAGCGCGGGCTTTACAAGCCCGTGCCGGGCAACGGCGCCATGTGGGTTTCGCGATCCGAGCAGGAAGTGATGGACCGGACCGGCGAGGTCTACCCGAACTGCTTCGTCATCGGACTCGCCGTTGCAGCCGTGTACGGCACCCCGCGCATGGGCCCGGCCTTCGGCTCGATGCTGCTCTCAGGACGCTACGGAGCGGAGTTGATTAAGAAGAAACTGAAGAACGAATAACGCGGAGCACACACTGCCCTCTGGCCTGCAGGCTGATCAAAAGGGTCATCCGGCTAGGCCGCAGGGAGTGCGAACCCGCAGGCGTACTTCTCAGTACGTTGAGGAGTTCGCACGAACGAGAACGAAGACGGGGACCTTTTTCATCAGCCTGACCAACATGGACGTACAAGATTTTTTAGAGCAAGGCCAAGGCCGTGAAGAGGACAAGCGCGAAGCCTGGCACCTTTTCCAGCAGGCCTATGAGCGCCAGATGAAGGGCGACCTGGAAGAGGCCGTCAATCTCTATAAGAAATCGCTGGCCGTGCATCCCACGGCCGAAGCCTATACGTTTCTCGGCTGGACCTACAGCTTCATGGGACGGCTCGATGACGCCATCGAGGAATGTCACAAAGCCATTGCGCAGGACCCCGACTTCGGCAACCCCTACAATGACATCGGCGCCTATCTGATCGAAAAAGGCGATTTCGATGAAGCGATCGTCTGGTTTCAGAAAGCCATGCAGGCCAGACGTTATGAAAGCCCGGCCTTCCCCCATCTGAACATCGGCCGGGTCTATGAGAAAAAAGGCCGCTGGACCGAAGCGATCGAAGCGTACAAGAAAGCGCTCACACTCAACCCGAACTATGCGCTGGCGAAGAAATCGCTGGGACGATTGATCAGCTCCTTAAATTAGGATTACATGGACAACACCGAACGCACGATCCTCGTCGCTGTGACCGATATCTTTTTCTACACCAAAGTCCGTGACGCCCTACGCACCGGCGGCTATCGCATCGAAAAGGCCCGAGCCCAGCAGGACATTGCAGAGAAAACCGCGGCCACTGCACCTGCAGCCGTGATTCTGGACATGAACGATCTGACCCTTGATGCCTTTCAGGCGATTGAGACCCTGAAAGCAAATCCCCAATCGAAATCTATTCCCATTCTTGCCTACGCGAACCATGAGGAAGTGGACACCTGGAATAGGGCCAAGGCCCTGGGTGTCACGAAAATCGTCTCGCGAAATGAATTCTCGGCCCGAACCAAAGATCTGGTCGACGAAGTACAGAAGGGCGTCCGATGAAACAATCCCGTCTACACGCGCAACATGTCCAGCTCGGCGCCGTGCTTGAAGAGATCACCGGCTGGGAGATGCCCGCCAACTACGGAGACTGGCGCGCGGAATATCAGGCAGTCCGTCAGGCCGTCGGAGTCGCCGACCTTTCCCATCGTGGCAAGGTCAGAGTCACCGGCGATGATCGGGTGAAATGGCTGCAAAGCGTCATCAGCAACGACATCCTGTCCCTGCAGCCAGGCCAAGGCCGCTACTCCAGCTTTCTGACGCACAAGGGGAAGATGCTCACCTACTTCCGCTGCTACGTGCAGACGGACGCCGTCATGCTCGAAGACGTCGGGGAAATCGGCGATGCGACTTATGCCGCGCTCAAGAAGTTTCTCCTATACGGGACGAAAGCCAAGATGGAAAACTGTGCAGAAAGCTGGGGGTTGCTGCTGGTCAGCGGACCCAAGGCGGCGCAGACTGTGAAAACAGCCTTTGGCGTCGATTGCGGAGACTTGCAGCCGATCAACTTTGTGACCGCCCAGATCGGGGGGCACCAGGCCCTCGTTATCCGGACAGAAGAAACCGGCGAAGTCGATCTGGAGATTCTGCTTCCCGCCGACGCGATCGCCACGGCCTGGACCAGCCTCATGGAAACCGGCGCGGCCATCGGCATCAAGCCAGTCGGCAGCCAGGCCCGTGAAGCCCTTCGCATGGAAGCAGGCATTCCGAAAGCCGGATCTGAGCTGAACGAAGAAATCGTCCCGCCGGAAGCGAATCTTGAAGGCAAGGCTTTCAGCCTCACCAAAGGCTGCTATCCCGGCCAGGAAGTCGTGGCACGGATGGACACTTACGGCAATGTGCGGCGAAAGCTCGTGGGTCTCCTGTTACGCGATGCGACGATTCCACCCAAAGGCGCCAAACTGTTCAGCGGAGACCGTGAAGTGGGCTGGATCAGCAGCGCCACGACGTCGCCGCATCAGAATGGCATCATCGCACTCGGGTTTCCGCTGAGAGACTTCAGTACGGCAGGCACGGCATTATCGATCGAGGTCGAAGGCAAGAAGCACGACGCGACGGTAGCGGATCTGCCCTTCTACCGCCGCGCCTAACAAAACCGTTACTTCTCGGGATTTCTCGCAGCCGAGACAGCGCCGGCAAACTTGAGCAGGCTCGCCCGCTCTTCTTCTTCCAACGCCAGCAGGAGATGCGCTTCTTCGCCGTGCATCAAACGCAGGCTCAAGAAGGGTTCTTCGCGACGCTTTTCTTTGTTGTCCCACATCGCATCGATCACCTGCACTTTATCCAACTGCCCCACCGATACCACGTCGTACCGGAAGTAGGAATCGCCGATGACCATGTCGAACACGACATTGCCGGCGGTGAGCAGCACCAGGTTGAACCGGCCCTGATCTTCGTAGCCTTCCGGCAGAAACTTATTGATATGGCACAAGGCCACTTTGCGATCGCCCAGGGCGGCGCGGAACTTTTCCTTCAACGCCTGATAATCGATCTGCAGCGCTTTTTCATCCGGGCTCGTCGCCGCTGCCGCTGCATCTTCCGCCTTCTTGAACACTTCATCTGCTGACATCAACCCTGCCATGACGTGATCTCCCCTCTGTGTCGTGCTATCCGACGTGATTTATAAGACCGCTTCCGCTGTTTTCCGTGCCCTGATCGCCCGCACTACCCCGATAAACCCGAGCCCGGCCCAGGCAAATTCTAACAAGATGAACCCCGCCCGCTGGTCCTCGATCGCCACGACGCCCAACAGCAGCGACCCGATGATGTTCAAAGCCAGATAACCTGTGTCCAACTCACGCCAGATCCCGCTTTGGATCAGCGCATAGGCGGTCAACACCATGAGGGCGCCAACAACCGACAGCACCTGGAACAGCATAGAGAGAACACCCCTGGAAACCGGCCTGAAACAAGCTGGTACGGTAACCGGCCTCTAGGCATGATTGCAAGTGGGTTCAAGACAAACCCGGCAGCTTACCGGACCGTCAGATGATGCGAAAATCTCGTCTTTCCGGCATCATCGACCACGGTAAGCTCGAAAGACGTCTTGGTGATGCGAGCAAAGCCGAAATTATAGTACCCCTCTTCGTTGATCAGACGGGTGGGATGCAGGGTTTCACTCGCCGCCGTCAACCGGCCGGGACGGGCCGAGAGCGGCCCCGCAATAAACTCGTGAAAATCTATGATGCCGTCTTGATCAGGATCATAGGCGTTGGCCTGCACCCAGTGCAAATCGCCGCCGATAAATACGACATTCTTGAGCTTCTGCCCGAGAATCGTGTCGACGATTATCCGCCGTTCGCGCTCGAACCCCGTGCCGTCAGGCCCGCCGGCCCACCCGTCATACCCTGGGACGCTGGCGCCGCCGCCCTTGGGAACCGAGAGTGGAACTGACGTGGCGACGACTTTCCAGGTGGCCGTCGAATGGGTCAATCCATCGAGCAACCATTGCAATTGCGCCGCCCCCAGCATGGTCTTAGCCGGGCCATCTTGATCCACATTCCGGCTGCGATACTGCCGCGTGTCCAGAATGAAGAGCTCGAGATCGGCTCCATACCGGACAGAGCGATACATCCGGTTCGGATCACTCGCGGGCGAAGCAATCGGCCAGTACTCGCGCAAAGCCTGCCGGCCTACCGGCATCAGGTCGTCGAACGGCCCGGCGAAATTGTTCCGCACATCGTGGTCATCCCAGATCACATAGACCGGCACCGACTCCAGAAACCGCCGCAAAGACTCGGCCCCGCGCTGATAGCGATGACGGGCCCGATACTCAGCCAGCGTGGAAGCTTTGAAGTCAGCGCCCGGCTCATTCGGCGGCGAGGGACAGGTATCGTCGCCGTAGATCGTGTCGCCCAGGAACAAGAAAAAATCGGGACCCTGCTTTCGCAATACGTCGAAGATCGGATAGCCGCCGGCCCCCTGCCGGCAGCGCTGCTGCCCGCCCAGATCGCCGCTCCAGGCAAAAACCAGAGGAGACGAACTCTGCACATCCGGCAAGGTCGTGAATTCACCCTGCGCCGCCATCGTCGCAGCGACAGGAACCGCACCATCACCGCTCCGCCCGACCAGCACATGATAGCGATAGCGCGTCGCGGGAACCGCACCCTCCAGAGGGATCGTCACAGTAAAATCCGTCTCGGAACCGGTTCTCATGCGGACCGTCCTTGCAACAGGTGCCACCGCCGACGCCATCCTCGCAGCCGACTCCCAGACTGACGGCGGGGCCCATTCCACCTGCACCAGCGCCGGCCCTTCCGTGCGCACCCAGAGCAACGCGCCCTGCGACGTCACATCCCCCACCGTGATCCCTTGCGGGAGCACATCCGGCTTCACCACACCCGTGGCCAGAAAAGGACTACCCGGAGGAAGGCCCTCGCGTGAAGCGGACGTGCAGCTGATCGGAATGAGTGACAGGAGGACGGACGGAACGAGGAGAATGAGATATCGCATTGAGCAGTCCTTACTTCATGACAAGACACCGGCCAAGAGCAGCGCGAGATCGTGGGCCTTGAAAATCCGACGACCCGACCGGCATACTGAGGTTCATTACACGAGGCACACTATGCATGACATCAACTGCTGCGCACCAAACTGTCAGTCCAACCCCTACGCACCGGCGGGCACCAAGTCCCTGTGCAAGGACCATTTTCTGAATTTCCTCACGTGGCGTCGCCGCCGCGGCCCGCAAATGTTCCTGAAGTATGCCGCCATGACGATGGAGGAGCGCGACACCGTCTCCGCCGAGTGGCAGAAGACCATCCAAATCGACGAAGTCCCCTCCAACTCACCGAAGACCTAACCGCTGAAGCCACCACCCCTGTCAAGAAATAGCGATCCAATGCAGCACCGCAACGGATTCTCCGAGCGTCGCCTCTCCTTCCTTTTCTTGTAAGCGGGTCGTTGTGGGAGGGTTTCCTGCGCGCACTGAGCGAGCACTTCTTTTTCTTCCTCTTTAAGCAGGCGGCCTGGTGGTCTCCTCACTGCGCGCATCCAAGGAGGGCCTTCTGAGGCCGCGCGTTGGGCGAGCACAGGAGACGACCAGGCTACCCGCGCGCCCTACCCCATCACCGCCGACCCATGATGATGAATCATGAGCCACTCGTCGCCGATGCGTTCGAAGAGGTTTGTCGCGAGCACCTTGGCCTCTTGGGGCTCGTCGGATTGCTGGCTGGTAATACTTTCGACACAGATCACCCAGGCCATGTCGCCCGCGACCTGGATCATGACCTCGGATAATTCAAATTGCATGGAGAACGTATTGTTAAAAATCAGCACCCAGGAGTCGCGCACTTCGGGCCAGTCTGACCGGAGCGTCCAGCCGGGATGAATGCAGGTGACGTATTCCTGGTGCGCCCAGATACGATCCATCTTGGCGATATCGAGGCTCCCGAAGGCCTCGTAAAAAGCTTGATTGGCTTTGGTCACTTCGTCGATGCGTTGTTCGAGCATGATGGCGGGCCCTCCTGAGGGAGGCCATCATACTGCAATCACCGCGGCAAGGGCGAGGGGGGACGGGAACAGCCAGGCCATCCTTCTTGCTCGCTGCCCGCGCACGATAACGCGATGCTCGGTCAATGCGCGCAGTGAAGGACAGCCTGGCCATTCCCTAGATGAGGAGAGTGGAGTGGAAAGAACTTGAATCAGTTTGCTTGTTGAGCAGTTTGGCGATCTACCACCCAGACGCCGGCAAGGATTAAGCCGATGCCGATCACTTCCACCGGACCGACCGATTCGTGGAGGATGAGCGCCGACAGAACTACCGCGGCGACAGGCGTGAGGTTCCCCAGAACCGACGCGCGGGACGGACCAATGCCTTTTACACCGAACAACCAGGCCTGCTGCGCCACAGCTGTCGCAAACACGACGAGATACGCCAGCGCCAGCCAATCCGGCATCGTAACCGACGCCACCCCGGCGTCAAGCATCTTGCGATCGGTCCAGAGAAGGGGAATCTGAATGACCGTGGCAACCAGTAGCGTTGTCCAATTGACGGTTAACGCCGACATTCGGTCCATGACGGAGCGGCTGCCGATGCTATAGAGTGCCCAGCTTACGACCCCGAGAAACACGAGCAGGCCGCCTAACAGCGGGTGTTCCCCGGCGGCGTGAAATCCGGCCACGGAGACCAGCGCAACCCCCGTGCAGGAAAGCAGCCCTCCCATCCACACAGCGCGGAGCGGGACATCCTGGATCATCACCGAAGACAACAGCGCAGTGACCACCGGGGCCGATCCGATGATGACGCCGGCCACCGCGCCGCTGACATACTTGAGCCCCATCAGGATCAGAAGATGATTGCCCAAGACGCCCAGCCCGAGCAAGCCCAGTATCCGAAGATCCGCTCCGGTCACACGCGCGAGCGTTCCTTCCTGCCACCACCAGGTCGTGAGCAGAATGGCCAGTCCGCCGATATCACGCAACACTGACGCTTCGACGGCGGAGAATGACCCCAGCGCCAGCTTCTGCGCGACGATCGACCCGCCCCACAACACGGCGGCAAGCGCGAGCGCACCGTAGGCGGCACTAGTCGAGGGTGCCCTCATAACACCGACGCCTTCTTCCGTATCACCAGGACTCCATCGCGAATCGTCACCAACACCGCCGTCACGCGCGCATCGCCGGCCACCGTCCGGTTCAATTCCTGGATCGCCGCCGTCTTCTCATCGGGCGGCGGCTGCTTCAGCACGTCGCCGTCCCAGAGCACATTATCGATGAGGATGACACCGGTGGGCGCAAGCAGATCGAGCGCCCGGCGATAATAATTCAGGTAATTGACCTTGTCTGCGTCGATGAAAATGACATCGAACGGCCCGCTCAACTCCCGCATTGTTTCCAGAGCCGGTCCGAGGCGGATCTCGATCTTCCTGCCATGCGGGCTGTTGACAAAATGTTTCCGCCCCAACGCTGCCGAAGATTCGTCGATCTCACAGGTGACCACGCGGCCATCGGCAGGAATCGCTTCCGCGAAACAGAGCGCGCTGTAGCCGGTAAACATCCCGATCTCCAGCACACGCGTCGCTCCCACCAGCTGCGCCATCATCTTGAGGAATGCCCCTTCCAGCGGCCCGACCAGCATCTGGGCATACTCCATGGTCCGCTGTGTCTCCTCGCGAAGCGCTCGCGCCACGTCTGATTCCGGCATAGAATGCGCCTGGGCGTAGGCCTCGATCTCGGGAGCCACCAGAGTCTTCATTTCTCACCTATCCGCATCATTTGAAAATCGCGACGCGCATTGCGTAGACTGACCGAAACGTTGAGATATTAGCACAAGCGAGGAGGCCGGACGTGAAGACTGTGACCACGCTAGAACCCCTGACAACCAAGCTATTGGAAATCACCCGCATCAACAGCGCGGCCTCAGTCTTGTCCTGGGATCAGGAAACCCACATGCCGGCCGGCGGCGGGGAAGCGCGAGCGGAACAGATCGCCGTGCTCCAAGGTATCGCCCACGACAAACTCGTCGCCCCGGACATCGAACGGTTCCTCGCCGCCACAGTCGACCCGACGACCGGACAGGCCATCGATCAACCGGGTGATCTGTGGGACGAACCCTCGCGCTCGTTGCTACGTGAAATCTGGCGGGATTTCAGCCGCGCGAAAAAGCTCCCCTCCGATTTTGTGATCAGGCTCAGCCGGGAAACCTCCCTGGCGCAGCAGGTCTGGGCCGAGGCCAAAGAACAGAACAACTTTCGCCAGTTCCTCCCCAACCTCCGCACGGTGTTGGCGCTCAAACGGGAAGAGGCTGAATACCTCGGATTCAAGAGCTCGCCCTACGATGCATTGCTGGATGTC
>Ga0209079_10000160_pt1 | contig 31355 bp, 29 predicted proteins | sample PPLLaktember2015_2_FD_187259 | JGI IMG/M metagenome (GOLD analysis project Ga0209079, IMG submission 187259) | Freshwater sediment microbial communities from Prairie Pothole Lake near Jamestown, North Dakota, USA - PPLs Lake P7 Core (6) Depth... | ecosystem: Environmental > Aquatic > Freshwater... | reverse complement strand
CCGTGATCGCGGCGCTCGTGTTCCTGCTGCGGCCGAAGCGCGGCAGCGCATGCGCCGACTGCGCGCCGCCGCGCCAGGGCGCGGAGACCAAGGTGTCGCTGGCGCAACTGCGAGCGAGCGCGCGGCGCGCATCGGGCCGCGATTAGCGGGCTGCAGGTTCGTCCCGTGCGCGCCGACCGCGCTGCGGGGCCTCATGCGGCGTGAGTGCTGCAGGGCTGTCCCTTGCGCGCCGGCCGCGCTGCGCGTGGCTCGTGCGGCGCGACAGCTGGGGATTCGTCCCTTGCGCGCCGACCGTGCTGCGGGGACCTCCCTCCGCGCGACTCGGCGGCGGGCGGTACTAAGGAGCGGTATCCCGAGCGGGCCCGCAGCTTCGGCGCTCCCGCTCGAACTGTCTGCGCCTCGGCTGCAGGCCGCACTCGGCCCGCCGCGCGGTCAAGTGGCCACGCCCGCCGCACTGAATCGCGCTCCGCGAGGTTCCCCGCAGCGCGGCCGTCGCGCCGCGCGCTGTGGAGAGACCGCGAAGCGGCCTTCGATTACCGGATGGCGCCTGACGGTCGCGGAGTCGAGGTACGCCGCAGCCCGTTCAGGCGCAGGGGACGCAAAACGCAGAACCGTGAAGCTCGCATGTCCTAACGCGAGAGAGCCCGGGCCGACTTCCAGCACGGTCTGACACCAACCCGACGTGCCCGCCCGTCCGGAATCGGCTCGCCCAGTCCGTACAATCGCCGGTTCCCAGATGTTCGCCCGGTCCCGCCGGACTGCCGATGATCACTTTCCAGGAAGCCATCCTCCGTCTCCAGACGTACTGGAACCAGCAGGGCTGCGCGCTGCTGCAGCCGATCGACATGGAGGTCGGCGCCGGCACGTCGCACACCGCGACCTTCCTGCGGGCGATCGGCCCGGAGCCCTGGCGCGCCGGCTACGTGCAGCCATCGCGCCGGCCCAAGGACGCGCGCTACGGCGAGAACCCGAACCGCCTGCACCAGCACCACCAGTACCAGGTGGTGCTGAAGCCCTCGCCGCCGGACATCATCGAGCTCTACCTCGGATCGCTCACGGCGCTCGGCATCGACACCCGGAAGAACGACATCCGCTTTGTCGAGGACAACTGGGAGAACCCGACGCTCGGCGCGTGGGGGCTCGGCTGGGAAGTGTGGATGAACGGCATGGAGATCACGCAGTTCACCTACTTCCAGCAGGTCGGCGGCCTCGAATGCAAGCCGATCACCGGCGAGATCACGTACGGGCTCGAGCGGCTGACGATGTACCTGCAGGACATCGACAATGTGTTCGACCTCGTCTACACGCGCTGGCGCGATCGCGGCGTCGAGAAGGTGCTGCGCTACGGCGACGTGTTCCACCAGAACGAGGTGGAGCAGAGCAGGTACAACTTCGAGGCGAGCGACCCGTCCGTCCTGCTCGGCCAGTTCACGCTGTTCGAGGCGGAGGCCAAGCGCCTGATGGACCTGCAGCTCGCGCTGCCCGCGTACGAGATGGTGCTGAAGGCCGGCCACACGTTCAACCTGCTCGACGCGCGCGGCGCCATCAGCGTCACCGAGCGGGCGGCCTACATCGGACGCATCCGCACGCTGTCGCGCGCGATCGCGCAGAGCTACTACGAGTCGCGCGAGCGGCTCGGTTTCCCGATGCTCGAGCAGGGCACGAAGAAGGTGGCGGCATGAGAGCGACGGGCCGCCCCAAGCTCGAATCCCGAGCGGTCTTCGCGAAGGGAACCCTATGAAGCAGTCGCTCCTCGTCGAACTGAACACCGAAGAGCTTCCGCCGAAGGCGCTGAAGAACCTGTCCGAGGCCTTCGCGTCCGGCCTCGCGAAGGGGCTGCGCGATCGCCAGTTCCTGTCCGACGACAGCGTCGTCACGGCGTTCGGCGCGCCGCGCCGGCTCGCGGTGCACATCACGCACGTGCTGGCCCGGTCGCCCGACCAGCCGTTCAGGCAGAAGCTGATGCCGCTCGCGGTCGCGCGCGACGCGGCGGCCAACTGGACCCAGGCATTCCTGAAGAAGCTCGAGTCGCTGGGCCGGCGGCACATGGCCGGCATCCCGGTCGGAACGCACGATGGATCCGATTGCCTGGTGGTCGAGCGCGACGGCAAGGCGGACTCGGTGTTCCTGCAGGCGGTGCAGCCCGGACAGAGGCTGATCGTGGCGCTGCAGTCCGCGCTCGAGGAAGCGCTCGCAGCGCTGCCGATTCCCAAGGTCATGAGCTACCAGCTCGAGGACGGCGCGACGACCGTGCAGTTCGTGCGTCCGGCGCGACGGCTGGTGGCGATGCGCGGCCACGAGGTGTTGCCGGTGACGGCGCTCGGGCTGACCGCCGGCACCACGACGCACGGCCACCGGTTCATGGCGCCCGGCGACCTCCCGGTGCACTCGGCGGATGCGTACGCCCGGCAACTCGAGGAGGAGGGGCTGATCATCGCCTCGTTCGCGCAGCGCCGCGCGCGGATCGCGGAACTCGTGAGGGCGGCTGCGGCGCGCCTGGACGCGACGCCGATCATGCCGGACGAACTGCTCGACGAAGTGACGGCGCTGGTCGAGTGGCCGGTCGTCTACGACTCGGGCTTCGAGGCGGAATTCCTCGAGGTGCCGCCCGAGTGCCTGATCCTGACCATGCAGCAGAACCAGAAGTACTTCGCGCTGCGCGACAAGGCGGGCCGCCTGATGAACCGCTTCCTGCTCGTGTCGCACATCGAGGCGACCGACGGCGGCGCGGCGATCCGCTCCGGCAACGCGCGCGTGGTGCGCGCGCGGCTGGCGGACGCGAAGTTCTTCTTCGACCAGGACCGCAAGGAAACGCTGGAGAGCCGCATCCCCGGCCTGGCGCACGTCGTCTATCACAACAGGCTGGGCTCGCAGCTCGAGCGGGTCGAGCGCATCACGGGCATCGCGGTCGCGCTGGCGAAGGAACTCGGCGTGGACTGCACGCACGTCGAGCGCGCCGCGCGCCTGGCGAAGGCGGACCTGCGCACGCTGATGGTCGGCGAGTTCCCCGAACTGCAGGGCATCATGGGCGAGTACTACGCCCGGCACGACGGCGAGGCCACCGACGTCGCGACGGCGATCCGCGAGCACTACCAGCCGCGCTTCGCCGGCGATGCGCTCCCGACCTCGAAGGTCGGCCTGTGCGCGGCGCTGGCCGACAAGCTGGAGACGCTGGTGGGCCTGTTCGGCATCGGCGAGAAGCCGACCGGCGAGCGCGATCCGTTCGGCCTGCGCCGGCACGCGCTCGGCGTGCTGCGCATGCTGATGGAGAAGTCGCTGCCGCTGCCGCTCGACCGGATGCTGGCGCTCGTGCAGTCCGAGTTCACGGCCGTGAAGGGTTTCAAGCCGGCGGACGCCGAACTGACCGAGTTCCTGTACGACCGCCTGCGCGGGCTGCTGCGCGACGTCGGCTACACGGCGCATGAAGTCGAGGCGGTGGTGGCGCCGGCCCCGGCACGCATCGACCTCGTGCCGAGCCAGCTCGCGGCCGTGCGCGCGTTCATGGAACTGCCGGAGTCCGGGAGCCTGGCGGCGGCCAACAAGCGCATCGGCAACATCCTGAAGAAGGCCGAGGATGTTCCCGCCGCGTTCGACACGGCGCTGCTGATGGAGCCGGCCGAGCGCGCGCTCGGCGAGGCCTTCACCGGGGTGCAGCCGACGGCCGAGCGGCTCTACGCGAGCGGCGACTACGCCGGCATGCTGAAGGCGCTCGCGCCGCTGAAGCTGCCGGTGGACCGGTTCTTCGACGAGGTGATGGTCAACGTCGACGACGCGAAGCTGCGCGCCAACCGGCTGGGGCTGCTCGCCGCGCTGCGCGCGACCATGAACCGGGTGGCGGACATCTCCAAGCTCACCGCGTAGGCTCCGAGCCGTGGCGCTGGTCCGCACCGTCCTGTTCTACGTCTTCAACATCCTCACGGTGACGCCGTGGTCGTTCATCGTGGTCGCGAGCCGGCTGTTTCCGGTGCACACGCGCTACAAGCTGTGCACGCTGTGGACGCGGTCTTCCATCTGGAGCGCGCGCGTGATCTGCGGCATCGAGTGGAAGGTCGAAGGCTGGGACAACCTGCCCGACGCGCCCGCGATCGTCCTGCCGAAGCACCAGTCGACGTGGGAGACGTTCTGGCTGCCGAGCTTCCTGCCGCGTGACCTCACCTTCGTCTACAAGCGCGAACTGAACCTGCTGCCCTTCTTCGGGTGGGGCATCGCGTCGACCCAGATGATCAGCATCGACCGCAGCAAGGGGCAGGACGCGTTCGAGCAGGTGGTGGAGCAGGGCGCGGATCGCCTCGGACGCGGCTGGTGGATCGTGATCTTTCCCGAGGGCACCCGGACACCGCCGGGTTCGACGAAGCGCTACAAGACCGGCGGCCCGCGGCTCGCCGTGCGCACCGGCGCGTTCGCGCTGCCGATCGCCGTGAACTCCGGCGAGTGCTGGCCGAAGAACGGCCTGCTGCGGCCGGGCGTGATCACCGTCTCGATCGGCAAGCCGATCGATCCGAAGGGAAAACGCGCCGAAGAGGTGGGTGCCCTCGTAGAATCGTGGATCGAAAACGAGATGAGGCGTCTCGCGCCGCACCGCTACAGCGGGCCGTATCAGCCGGCCGCGCGCAGCGGCGCAGAGCCGGCACCGCAGGATTGAAGAAGCTCAGGGCCTTTCACGCCGAACAACTGTCGCTGGCGCTCGATCCCGCGCCGGCGGCTGCGCTTCCTCCGCCGTCCCGCAGTCCCGATCCCCGCGCGCGCCGCGCGCTCGCGGGCACGGACGTCATCGAGTACCGCCTGCGCCGCGCGCGCCGCCGCACCATCGGATTCCAGATCGACGACGACGGCCTGACGATCAGCGCCCCGCGCTGGGTGACGGTGCGCGAGATCGAAGCCGCGATCGCGGAGAAGTCGCGCTGGATCCGCGCCAAGCGCCGGGAGTGGCACGAGTGGCGGGAGAAGCGGCGGCTGCCGCAGGTGGTGTTCGCCGACGGCGCGGTGCTGCCGTATCTCGGCGCGGCGATCACGCTGCGTCTGCGCGCCGAGGCCGGCGCGACCCGCCTGCAGGCCACTTCGTCCGAACTGCACGTCGCCCTGCCTCACGATGCCGTCGAGGGCCAGATCCGCGACGCCGTGCAGTCGTGGCTGCAGGGGGAAGCGGCGCGCGTGTTCGGCGAGCGGATCGAGCGCTTCGCCGGCCGCATCGCGCCGAAGTTCTCCGGCTGGCGGCTGTCGTCGGCGCGTTCGCAGTGGGGCTCGTGCACGCACGACGGCCGCGTGCGACTGAACTGGCGACTGGTGCACTTCTCGCTGCCCGTGATCGACTACGTCGTCGCCCACGAACTGGCCCACCTGCAGGAACTCAATCACAGCCCGCGCTTCTGGAAGGCGCTCGAGCAGCTGCTGCCGGGCTTCGAAGCGGCGCGCGACGAGATCAAGGGCGTGGACATGCGCAGCCTGCCGCTGTAGCGGCAGGCTGCGCCGGACCGTCAGCCGGCAGCGGGGCCGGACGGCTTGAGGACGACCTCGCGCGCCACGTCGCCCGCCGCCTTCGAGAACATCTCGTACAGCGCCTTGTGCGTCACCTTGCTGACTTCTTCCTGCGGTGACGTGTTCAGCACGTAGGCGGGCCCCTCGACCGGTCCCGAGGCGTAGCTGCGCTGCCAGCGCGTGGCGCCTTTCTCGTCCAGTACGCGCACGTCGACGCTGACGACCGCCGTCGGAGTGATGGCGAAGCCGACGTTCTTGAGCTGGTTGTACTCGTACGAGAAGGCCACCAGTCTCGGTGCGACGATCACGACATAGCGGGCCGGGTCCTTCACTTCCGGGCTGGCGTCGGCACCTCCCTTGAAGGTGTCGGCGAAGGCCGCAACGGCCGTTTCCCTGACGATCGATCCGAGGGGCATGGTCAAGGTCGTCGCGCTGCCGGTGAAACTGGTCGGATTGCCCTTGTACGTATAGCCGTCGTCCTGCGCCGTGGTGATCACCAGCACCTTGCCGTCCGCCTGCACGGCCGCAGGGCGCCGGGCGGCGGAGAGGTAGCCCGGGTTGTACGAACTCGTCATCGCGCAACCGGCGAGCCACAACGCGGCCACCGCGGCCGCAACCACGCGGACAAGTCGTCCGTTCATCGTCGTCTCCTCTATGGGGTCTTGATCCTGGCAGCCTGTCTCTGGGCTTCGATGCGCGCGAGTCCGGACTTCTCCTCGTCGTCGGCCAGGCGCAACTGGTCGTCGCAGTTGGGGCTGGCGACGCCCATCGAGCCCGCACCCGACTGACGGCCGCTCGACTGGCACTTCTCGGCGATGCGGACGCGGACCTGCTTTGCCTGCGCCACGAAGGTGTCGCGCTGCTCGTCGAAGAACCGGTCGCGCGCTGCCGCGTCGGCGAACTCGCTCGGGGTCAGCCGGATCGTGATCGTCGGCTCGTACTCGGCAGTGGCCCCGCTCGCCGCATCGACCACGATGCCGATGATCCCGCCGAAGAGGATGTTGCCGAACGTCATCGCCTGGAACTTGGACCCGACGGAGCCCGTCGCGTCGACGAATCCCTCCTTGGTGCACGACACGTCGATTGCGGTGTGGCTCTTGCTCACCGAGAGGCTGCCCGGCGTCGGATTCACCACGCCGATCACCAAGCCCTCGCGCTTGAAGGTGCAGGCTGCTCCGGGCGGCTCGGTCGTCATCGTCACGGTCTGGCTGGAACTCGTCGTGAGGGTGGCGCAGCCGCTCAGCAGCGCCACGGCCAGGAGCGCCAGCGCGGCGCAGAAGCGAGACGATTTCATTGGCGGCTTCTCCGGAAGAACGCCCATAGAAACCAGAATCGTCCGCCATCGACGCCTCGTGTTGACGGCGCACAACCGGCACCGAACGGCCGCCTGCGTTAGGCTACCCACTCCAGGGAGTGAGACGATGCGCCTACTGCACACCATGCTCCGGGTCGGCGACCTGCAGCGTTCGATCGACTTCTACACGACGGTCCTCGGCATGAAGCTGCTGCGGACCACCGACCGGCCGGAGCAGAAGTACACGCTGGCCTTCGTCGGCTACGGCTCGAACCCCGAGCAGGCCGAGCTCGAGCTGACGTACAACTACGGCGTCGACAAGTACGAGCTGGGGACGGCCTACGGCCACCTCGCCATCGGCGTCGAGGACGTCCACGCCGCGTGCGATCGGATCCGCGCGTCCGGCGGCACGATCACGCGCGAGCCGGGGCCGGTCAAGGGCGGCACGACGATGATCGCGTTCGTGCAGGATCCGGACGGCTACAAGATCGAACTGATCCAGGGCCGCAACGTCTAGGGGTTGTTGACGCCTGGATCGCACATGCGCGAGCAAGCGGTGAACAGGCCTTAGCCCGCGGCAGCCGGAGCTTCCGCCACCGCGCGGGCGAGCCGCACGAAGTCGTCGACCGCCAGCGTCTCCGCGCGCGCCAGCGGATCGACGTCCGCCGCGCGGAACGCTTGCTCGCCGGCCACGTCGCTCAACGCATTCTTCAGGATCTTCCGCCGCTGGTTGAACGCGGCAGCGACCACGCGGCTGAAACAGCCGAAGTCGATCGCCGGCAGTTCGGCCGCGGCGCGCGGCACCATCCGCACGATGCTCGACGTCACCTTCGGCGGCGGATTGAACGCGCCGCGCGGAACGTCGAAGAGCTTCGTCAGCCGGTACCGCACCTGGAGCATCACCGAGAGCCGGCCGTAGGTCTTGCTGCCCGGCGGCGCGACCATGCGGTCCACGACTTCCTTCTGCAGCATGAAGTGCTGGTCGATCACGCGCTCGGCGCACTCCATCAGCCGGAACAGCAACGGCGACGAGATGTTGTACGGCAGGTTGCCGACCACGCGCAGCGACGGCGTGGCGAGCGACGACCAGTCGAGCTTCAGCGCGTCGGCCTCGACCAGGGTCAGTTGCAGCGAAGTGAACTCCTCGCGCAGCCAGGCCGCGAGGTCGCGATCGATCTCGATCGCGGTGATGTGGCCGGCGCGCCGGATGAGCTCGCGCGTGAGCGCGGCCTGGCCCGGCCCGATCTCGACGATCGACTGGCCGGGCTGCGGGTCGATCGCATCGACGATGCGCTCGATCACCCGGCGGTCGTGCAGGAAGTTCTGGCCGAAGCGCTTGCGCGCGCGATGCTGCAGCGGGGCGGAGCCGGTCATCGACCGCGCCGCGCCGCAAGCTGTATGGCCAGCGCGAGCGCGGCGCGCATGCTGCCCGCGTCGGCGCGCCCGGTGCCGGCGATGTCGAGCGCCGTGCCGTGGTCCACCGAGGTGCGGATGAACGGGAGCCCGAGCGTGATGTTGATGCCGTGACCGAAGGTCGCGTACTTCAGCACCGGCAGCCCCTGGTCGTGGAACATCGCCAGGACGGCGTCGTAGCGCCTCACGATCGACGGCACGAACAGCGTGTCGGCGGGCAGGGGTCCGTCGACGGCATGGCCGGCGTTGCGCAGCCGCGCGATCGCCGGCGCGATGACCTCGATCTCCTCGCGTCCGAGATGCCCTCCCTCGCCGGCGTGGGGATTGAGTCCCGTCACCGCGATGCGTGGCTGCGCGATTCCGAAGCGCTGCTTCAGGTCGTGCACGAGCACCTGCATCACCTGCACCAGGCCGTCGACCGTGAGGGCGCGCGGCACCTCGGCGAGCGGCAGGTGGGTCGTGGCGAGGGCGACGCGCAGCGGGCCGTGGGCGGTGTCTCCGGCCAGCATCATCACCACCTGGGTTGCCTTCGCGCGGGCCGCCAGGTACTCGGTGTGTCCGGTGAACGCGACGCCTGCGTCGTTGATCACGCTCTTCTGCACCGGTGCCGTCACGATCGCGTCGTAGCTCCCTGCGAGCGCGCCATCGATGGCGTGATCGAGCGTCGCGAGCACATAGGCCGCGTTGCGGACGTCGAGGTGGCCCGGCCGGACGGCCGCGGCGAGCGGGACGTGATGCACCGTCGCGCGCGCGGGCCAGGGGGCGCCACCGGCGCTCGCGCGCGCGGCGAGGAGCGCTTCGTCGCCGATCAGCACGAGGTTGGCGTCGAGCGCGTCGGCGGCCGCGATCGCCGCGATCTCCGGACCGATGCCGGCCGGCTCTCCGGTCGTGATCGCGATGCGCGGGCGGGTCATCGCGCCGCCCGGTTCACGCGATCAGCCGCGCTCGTCGAGTCGCAACTCGACATACGTCTTGTCGCGCAGCTGCCGCAACCACTCCTGGTACGCCTCGTCGGACTTGCGGTCGCGCAGCGCGAGCCGCGCCTGCATGCGGGCGCGGTCCCCCGATCCCTGGTCGGTGCGGCGCTCCAGCACCTGGATCAGGTGCCAGCCGAACGGCGAGCGCACCGGCGCGCTGATCTCGTTGATCTTCAGTCCGTTCATGGCCTTCTCGAACTCGGGCACGGTGTCGCCCGGGTAGAGCCACCCGAGGTCGCCGCCACGGCTGCCGGTCGGATCGAGGGAGTGCAGCCGCGCCAGCGTGCCGAACTCGACCTGGCCGGCTTCGATCCGGCCCTTGAACTCCTGCAGCCGGCGGATGACTTCGGGCTCGGGCGACAGGTCGCTGACGCGCAGCAGGATGTGTCGCGCGTGCGTCTGCTGCACCGGCCCGGAGGCCAGCTTGGCGTCGACCGCGCTGCGGCGGCCGAGCACCTTGAGGATGTGGAAGCCGTTGGGACTGCGGACGATGCCGGTGACTTCGCCGGTCTTGGTGCCCTTGATCGCCTCGATGAAGAGGGTGGGCAGGCGGTCGACGTTGCGCCACCCGAGTTCGCCGCCCTGCAGCGCCTCGGTCGCGTTGGAGAAGCTGGCCGCCAGGCGGGCAAAGTCGGCGCCGCCCTTCAACTGGCCGAGCAGGTCCTCGGCGCGCTTGCGGGTTTCGTCGATGCGTCCCGAGTCCGCGTTCTCGGGCACCCGCAGCAGGATCTGGGCGATGTTCACTTCCTGCGCGTCGGCCGCGACGCCGGCCTGCTCCGCGACGAAGTTGTCGAGCTCCGACTCCGAGATCTGGATGCGGTTGTCGACCTCGCGCTCCCGCAGGCGGCTGAGGATGATGTCCTGCCGGATGTCTTCGCGGAACTGGTTGAACGACATCCCGTCCGCTTCGAGGCGCTGCCGCAGCGCCGGCACCGACAGCCCGTTGGATTCGGCGACGCGCCCGATGGCGGCATTCACCGTGCCGTCGTCGACACGCACGCCTGTTTCGCGGGCCAGTTGCATCTGGGCGCGGTCGACGATCATGCGCTCGAGCACCTGGCGTTCCAGCACCTCGCGGGGCGGCGGCTGGATCTTCTGCCGGCGCAGTTGCATCTCCGAGATGGCCGTGCGCGACCGCAGCTCGCTCGCCGTGATCACCTCGTCGTTGACGACGGCGACGATGCGGTCGAGCTGCCGGGACGTGCGCGGACCGGTCGACGGCTCCGGCGCGGGCGCCGGCCGGACCGCGGAACTGCCGGCGGGCTGCGCCGGTTGCACGCGCGGGCTCTGCGCCAGGGCGAGCCCGCTGATCGCGACGAACGCAGCAAGGAGCGAGTGCGCGACGATGCGCGGGAGTACAGCGGGCATGCGGGGGGTCACTCGTAGTAGTCGAAGCGTCCCGGCTGTCGCGGCAGCGGGTTCAACATCTGGTAGCCGGGGATATTACGCTGCAATTGCTGCACGGCATTCGTTCCGACACTCGTGAGTCCGCTGAGTTCCAGCTGCACGTAGACGTTGGTCGTGGTCTGGTCCGTCGTCGTCGCGAAGCGCTGCGCCGCGAAGCGCAGGATCCAGCAGTCGGCCTTGTATTCGAACCCGGCCAGCGCATCGACCATGCGGCTGTCCTGGATCGAGTAGTTGACCCGGCCCACCGCGTACCAGCGGTCGGACAGCGGCCACTGCGTGGCGACGTCGATCTGGTCGATGTCGTCCTTCCGGTAGCGGTAATAGGCGCTTATCACCGAGGCGCGGCGCGGCTGCCAGCGCGCGCCGGCGGTCGCGCGCACGACCTGGCTCTCCTCGGTGCTGTACTGCGCGGCGAGGTCGATCGCCCACGACGTGCCGAGCAGCGCGGTCACGCCGCCGAGCACGTCGGTCGAGTCGCCCGTCCGCGGCGTCTCGCCCGGCAGCGTCACGCGTTGCGATCCGGAGTAGAAGCGCTGGCCGATCGCCGCGCGCAGCCGCTCGGCGCCGGTTTCGCTGTCGAGGATGCGCGTGCCGAGCGCGAGCGTCACGTTGTTCGCTTCGGCGATGCGGTCGTAGCCCGAGTAGATGTTCTCGTTGAACAGCTGCGCGTAGTTCAGGTCGACCAGCGCGCTGTCGAAGTTCGGCAGGTCGTTCTGGTCCCGGTACGGGATGTACGCGTAGTACAGGCGCGGCTCCAGCGTCTGCTCCGCAGCGCGGCCGAACCAGGTCGTCCTGCGCTCGAAGATCAGGCCCGAGTCGAGGCTGAACATCGGCGTGGTCACCGTCGGGCTGGAGTCGACCGGGTGCAGCGTGCGGTCGAGCGAATACGTCCGCGACACGATGCGCCCGCGCGGAATGACGAACCAGCCGGGCGCCGTCCACGGATAGGCGACGCGCAGGTCGGTGACGTACCGGTCGCCCGGCTCAAGGGTCTCATGGTCGAAGCGCGTGCCGTCGAGCATCGCGCTGGCCTCGAGGCCGCGCCAGTCGGCGACGAAGCCGTTCAGCACCGCCTGCGGCACCCGCTCGTACGGCGGCGTGATCGGGGCCAGCGGGTCCTGCAGGGTCTGGTTCTTGGTGACCCGGACCGCCGAGTTCCAGTAGGTCTGGTTGTAGGCGACGAACGCGTCCTGCGGCAGGACCTTGTTCGACGACCCGAGGATGGACTCCGAGAAGTCGACGAAGTAGTTGTCGTCGGACACGCGGTTGTAGTTGATCCCGCCGGCGAAGCCCGCGGGCGACGCGTACTCGTAGCGGACAGCCGTGTTCTCGCGGCTGCGGTCGAGTTCCCGGTCGTCCGGGATCACGTTGTAGATGAGCGTGCCGCGCATGGTCGGCTGCAGGAAGCGGAACTCGTTCTCGAACAGCACCCCGCGCTTCGTCATCACCCGCGGCGCGATCGTGTAGTCGTAGTTGGGCGCGATGTTCCAGTAGTACGGCGTGCGGATGTCCGTGCCGAGCGTCGAACTCAGGCCGAGGCTCGGCGTCAGGAAGCCCGAGCGCCGCCGGTCGCCGACGGGAAAGCCGAGCACCGGCGAGGCGAGGATCGGCACGCCCTGGAAGTACAGCTTCGCCAGGCTCGCCGAGGCGGACTCCTCCAACCCGTCGAACTCGATCTTCTCGGCCTGGATCCACCATGAGTCGTCGCCCGGCGCGCAGGTCGTGAAGCGCGCCTGGCTCATCCGCGCCTGCTGGCCGCCGAGGAACTCGATCAGCGACGCCTCGCCGCGCGCCTGCCGCGGCGCGTACGTGAAATTGGCCTGCGGCATCGCGCCGGTCTGTGCCTCGATCCGGAAGTCGAGCCGCGGTCCGGTGAACACCGCGCCCTCGCGGTACAGGCGCGCATTGCCCTCGACGTTCACTTCGTCGGTGGCCTGCGTGTACGTGATCCGGTCGCCGCGCAGCACGCTGCCGTCGCGCCGGATCTCGGCGTCGCCCTGGAGCACGATCCGGTCGTCGATCGTTCCCTCGATGCTGCGGGCGCGCGCGAAGGTGGTGCCGCCCTGCGGGCCCGACGCGGCACGCTCGTCCAGTAGTCGGTCCATCCGCAGGAGCAACGGGGGGCCTGCCGGCGCCGGCGACGCGGCGCCTGGCGGCGACTGCGCCGTGGCCAGCGAGTGGAGCGCAAGCAGCACCGCCGCCGCCAGCGGCAGACAACGACGAGGTGACGACGCTGTGGTCGCCGGCGGACGCGGCATAGAATTGGGCGCGAAGACAGGCCGAAGAATCCTGGCCCGGAAGGCGAATCGATTATATGCGTCGGTGCGCCGGTCGCCGCCCTCTTTCACGCCACTGCATGAGTTCCACCACTTCATCGACCGCCGACGCCAGTGCGCCGGATGCCCGCCGCGTCGCGCTCGGCGCGTGGCTGGGCGCGCTCGCGTCCAACTACGGGCTCGAACCCGACACGTTGCGCGCGGCCTCGGCAGATGCGAGTTTCCGTCGCTACTTTCGCGTCGACGCGCGCGGCCGCACCCTGATCGCGATGGATGCGCCGCCCGACAAGGAGGACAGCCGGCCGTTCATCCACGTGGCGACGCTGCTGCGCGACGCCGGCCTGAACGCGCCGCAGGTGCTCGAGGCCGACCTCGCGCAGGGCTTCCTGTTGCTGACCGACCTCGGAACCACCACCTACCTGTCGGCGCTGAACGCGGACAGCGCGTCGACCCTGTTCGACGATGCGATGGATGCGCTGGTGCGGTGGCAGGTCGCCAGCCGCCCGGGCGTGCTGCCTGCCTACGACGACGCGCTGCTGCGCCGTGAGCTGAGCCTCTTTCCGGACTGGTACGTCGCGCGCCATCTCGGGCACACGCTCACCGACAAGCAGGCGCAGGTTCTGCAGCGGACCTTCGACCGCATCGTGGCGTCGAACCTGGCGCAGCCGGCTGTGTACGTGCACCGCGACTACATGCCGCGCAACCTGATGGTCGGGGTCCCCAACCCGGGCGTGCTCGACTTCCAGGACGCGGTGATGGGGCCGATCGCGTACGACGTCGCGTCGCTGTATCGGGACGCCTTCATCAGTTGGGAGGAGGAGCAGGTGCTCGACTGGGTCGTGCGCTACTGGCAGAAGGCGCGGCGCGCGGGCCTGCCCGTCGCGTCGGACTTCGGCGCGTTCTGGCGCGACTTCGAGTGGATGGGCCTGCAGCGCCACCTGAAAGTGCTCGGCATCTTCGCGCGCATCAACTACCGCGACGGCAAGCCGCACTACCTGGCGGACACGCCGCGCTTCGTCGGCTACGTGCGCGCGGTGACGCGGCGCTACGACGAACTCGCGCCGCTCGGCCGGCTGTTCGACGAGCTCGAAGGCGTGGCGCACAAGGTGGGCTACACGTTTTGAGAGCCCTGATCCTGGCCGCCGGGCGCGGCGAGCGGATGCGTCCGCTGACCGACGTGACGGCCAAGCCGTTGCTGATGGCTGGCGGCAGGCGCCTGATCGAGTGGCAGATCGAGGCGCTGGCACGCGCGGGCGTCCGCGACATCGTGATCAACACCGCGCACCTGCCGCAGCAATTCGAGGATGCGCTGGGCGACGGGGCGCGCCACGGCGTGCGCCTCGCCTGGTCGCGCGAGGGCGAGCGGGCCGACGACGCGCTCGAAACGCTGGGCGGGATCGTCCGGGCGCTGCCGCGGCTCGGCAGCGCGGCGTTCGTCGTCGTCAGCGGCGACATCGTCACGGACTACGACTACGGCGCGCTGTGCGCGCGTGCCCGCGCGATCGATGCCGGCGCCGCCGACGCGCACCTCGTGCTGGTCGACAACCCGCCGTTCCATCCGCGCGGCGACATGGGGCTCGCCGACGGCCGGATCGACCCGGATCGCGAGCCGCGCCTGACGTACGCCAACATCGGCGTGTTCGCGCCGCGCCTGTTCGCCGGCCTCGCCGCCGGGCGCGCGAAGCTGTTTCCGTGGCTGTACGCGGCGGCGCGCGCCGGGCGCGTGACCGGCGAGCACGCGACCGCGCGCTGGTTCAACGTCGGCACGCCCGCGGAGCTGGAACGCGTCGACGCCGAACTGCGCGGACGCGCGCCGTAGAATCCCGCGATGCAGATCGATCGCCATCGTGAGCGCCGCGCGCGCGTGTTGCAGTCCATGGCCGATCGTGGCGGCGGCGTGGCCGTGCACTTCACCGCGCCCGAGCGCCTGCGCAACCGCGACGCCGAGTACCCGTACCGGTTCGACAGTTCCTTCTGGTACCTGACGGGCTTTGCGGAACCTGACAGCGCGCTGGTGCTGGTCGCGCACGGCGGGCAGCGGCAGGCGATCCTGTTCTGCCGCGACAAGCACGAGGAGCGCGAGCTCTGGGACGGCTTCCGCTACGGGCCCGAACTGGCGCAGGCCGCGTTCGGCGTCGATGCGGCGCATCCGATCGAGCGCATCGACGACGTGGTGCCCGACCTGCTCGCGGACAGTCCGGCGCTCTACTACGCGCTGGGCGCGAACCCGGCGCTCGAGACACGCGTGCAGGGCTGGCTGCAGAAGGTCCGTGCGCAGGCGCGCACGGGTCGACGCGCGCCGGCGACCGTGCACGACCTGGGCGCCGTCGTCGACGAGATGCGCCTCGTGAAGGACGCGAGCGAAGTCGAGACCATGCGGCGCGCCGCGCGGATCTCGGCCGCGGCGCACGCGCGCGCGATGCAGGCGTGCCGCGTCGGCATGCGCGAGTTCGAGATCGAGGCCGAACTGCTGTACGAGTTCCGTCGGCAGGGCGCGCAGTCGCCCGCGTATCCGTCGATCGTGGCGGCCGGCCCCAACGCGTGCGTGCTGCACTACCCGGCGGGGCACGCCGAGGTGAAGGACGGCGACCTCGTGCTGATCGACGCGGCCTGCGAAGTGGACGGCTACGCGGCCGACATCACGCGCACGTTCCCGGCCAACGGCCGTTTCACCGCCGAGCAGCGCGCGGTCTACGACGTCGTGCTGGCCGCGCAGCAGGCCGCCATGGGCGAGGCACGGCCCGGCAGGGACTTCAACGCGCCGCACGACGCGGCGACGCGCGTGCTCACGCAGGGGCTCATCGACCTCGGCCTGCTCGCCGGATCGCTCGACGGCGCGCTGGAGTCGAAGGCGTTCCGCCAGTTCTTCATGCACAGGACCGGGCACTGGCTCGGGCTGGACGTGCACGATGTCGGCGACTACCGCGAGCCGGCCGCCGCGAAGGAAGGGGAGGAGCGGCCATGGCGCAGCCTCGTCCCGGGCATGGTGACGACGGTCGAGCCTGGCCTGTACATCCGCCCCGCGCCGAACGTCGACGAGCGCTTCCACCACATCGGCATCCGCATCGAGGACGACGTGGTGATCACCGCGGACGGCTGCGACGTGCTGTCGGCGGACGCGCCGAAGTCCCCGGCCGACATCGAAGCGCTGATGAAACGAAGTTGAGGCGATGACAACGACTCCAGTCGCCATCCTGGGTGGCGGTCCCGTCGGCCTGACGCTCGCCCTGCGAATGGCACGCCACCGGGTGCCGTCCGTCGTGGTCGATGCGCGTGACCTCGACGAGGCGAAGCGCGACCGGCGCCTGCTGGCACTGTCGCGCGGCACGCTCGACGCGCTCGGCACCGTCGTCGAACTGCCCTCGGCGGCGCTGGCTCCGATCCGGACGGTCATCGTGTCTTCGCGCGGGGAATTCGGCCGCGCGGTCCTCGCTGAACGGGACAACGGCGGACGGCCGCTGGGCGCCACCATCCGGTACGGCGACCTGCTCGCGGCGCTCGATGCGGCGTGCAGCGGCGCGCCGCTCGTGGAGTTGCGCAGGCGCTGCGTGGCCAGCGCGGTGAGCCAGGGGCCGTCGTCGGTCGACGTTCGGCTCTCGGATGGAAGCAACCTGAGCGCGACGATCGCCGTCAATGCGGAGGGCATGGGCGCGGGCGGCCGCGCGCCGGTCGCGCGACAGTCCGCGCTGACCGGTGACGTCGAGGTGCAGGGCCCAGCCGCCGGGACAGCCTTCGAGCGATTCACCCGCGACGGTCCGCTCGCGCTGCTGCCGCTGCCCGGCCCCGCCATCGGCGCCGCGCGTCCGATGTCGCTGGTCTGGTGCATGCCGACGGCCGCCGCCGACCGGCGCGAAGCATTGTCCGACGCGGAACTGCTGGCCGAGTTGCGGGCGGAGTTCGGCGATCGCAACGGGCGGGTGATCGCGATCCGTTCGCGCGGCCGCTACCCGCTGATCGAGCAGGCGCGCGACGACGTGCGCGAGCACCGGCTGGTCCACGTGGGCAACGCCGCGCAGACGCTGCATCCTGTCGCCGGCCAGGGCCTGAACCTCGGGGTGCGCGACTGTGTTGCGCTGGCCGACCTGGTCGTCGCCGCCGTTGCCGCGGGGCAAGATCCCCTCGCGCGGTTGCCGCAGTACGAGCAGCGGCGACGGGCGGACCGGCTCGCGATCCGGACGCTCACCCGCACCGTTCCCGGCTTCTTCGCCACCGGCTTCGCGCCGGTGGCCGCGGCGCGATCACTCGGTTTGACGATGCTCAGCATCTTTCCCGATTTGCGCGCGGAGTTCGCGCGCTTCCTGATGTTCGGCGTACGCTCGTGAGTCCGCCGAGGCCTTCGCTACAATCCGCGCCCTTTTTCGAGCCTGACCCGCTGGCGATGCGTCTTGGTCCACACGAACTGCCGAACAACGTGTTCGTCGCCCCGATGGCGGGCGTGACGGATCGTCCTTTCCGGCAGCTGTGCAAGTCGCTCGGCGCCGGCCACGCGATCTCCGAGATGGCGGCGTCGAATCCGCGCCTGTGGGCCAGCGAGAAGACCGCGCGCCGCATCAATCACGACGGCGAGCGCGCGCCGGTGGCGGTGCAGCTCGCCGGCGCGGATCCCGCAATGCTCGCGGAGGCGGCGCGCTTCAACGTCGAGCGGGGCGCGCAGATCATCGACATCAACATGGGCTGTCCGGCGAAGAAGGTCTGCAACGTGGCGAGCGGCTCCGCGTTGCTGCGGGACGCCGGCGTCGTGCGGGCGATCCTCGAAGCGGTGGTCGCCGCGGTCGATGTGCCGGTCACGCTGAAGTACCGCACCGGCTGGGATCCTGAAAGCCGCAACGCGGTCGAGGTCGCGCGGCTCGCGCAGTCGTGCGGCGTCGCGGCGCTCACGCTGCACGGCCGGACACGCGCGTGCGGTTTCACGGGCGAGGCGGAGTACGACACGATCCGCGCGGTCAAGCAGGCGGTCGCGATCCCTGTCATCGCGAACGGCGACATCGACACGCCCGAGAAGGCGCGCGCCGTGCTCGACTACACCGGGGCCGATGCGGTGATGATCGGCCGCGCGGCGCAGGGCCGGCCCTGGATCTTCCGCGAGATCGTCCACTTCCTGCGCACCGGCGAGCACCTCGCCGCGCCGCGCGTGGACGAGGTCCGCGAACTGCTGCTCGCGCACCTCGACGACCACTACCGCTTCTACGGCGACGCGGTCGGAGTCCGCACCGCCCGCAAGCACATCATCTGGTACACGCGACGCCTCGAGGGCGGAGAACGCTTCTGCGACCGCATGAACGCCATCGACGACTGCGCCGGCCAGGCGCGGGCGGTCGACGGCTTCTTCCGTGCCCAGGCCGAACGCCACGAGCGCCTGCATTACGCAGGGCACACGCTGCATTAGGACAAGAAACGATGGTCAAGACATCGACGAAACCGGGCGCGCCGGCAAGCGAGCGCGCCAGCCGGGCGCGCAGCGGGGAGACGCTGGACCAGTGCGTGCGCCGCAGCCTCGAGCAGTACTTCTCGGACCTCGACGGCGCGCGTCCTCACGCGCTGCACGGCATGGTCATCACCGCGGTCGAGCGCCCGCTGCTGCAGTTCGCGATGGAGCGCGCCGACGGCAACCAGTCGGCGGCCGCGGAGCTGCTCGGCATCAACCGCAACACCCTGCGGAAGAAGCTGCAGGAATACCGCCTCGTCTGAAACGACAGCAAGGAAGCAGGTCATGGTGAAGCAGGCGCTGATCAGCGTGTCCGACAAGACGGGTGTCGTCGAATTCGCGCGGTCGCTTGCGCAACTCGGCTACCGGCTGCTGTCGACCGGCGGCACCGCGAAGCTGCTGGCGGAGCAGGGCCTCGCGGTCACGGAGGTGGCGGCCTACACGGGCTTCCCCGAGATCCTCGATGGTCGCGTGAAGACGCTGAACCCGCGCATCCACGCGGGCCTGCTGGCGCGCCGCCCGGACCCCGCGCACATGAAGTCGCTGCAGGAGCACGGCATCGACCCGATCGACCTGCTCGTCGTGAACCTGTACCCGTTCGAGCGGACCATCGCGCAGGCCGGGTGCACGTTCGACGACGCGATCGAGAACATCGACATCGGCGGGCCGGCGATGCTGCGCGCCGCGGCCAAGAACCACGAGAGCGTCGCGGTCGTGGTCGATCCCGGCGACTACGGCTGCATCGTCGAGGAACTGACCGGCACGGGCGCGGTGAGCGCCGCCACGCGCCTCGCCCTGGCGAAGAAGGTCTTCGCGCACACCGCGCGCTACGACGGCGCGATCGCGAACTACCTGACGGCGCTCGACGGGCAGGGCAGCCGCGGCGCGTTTCCCGACGTGCTGTCGCGCCAGTGGGTCAAGGTCCAGCAGATGCGGTACGGCGAGAACCCGCACCAGCAGGCCGCGTTCTACCGCGAGCGCGACGTCGCGCCGGGCCTGCTGGCGAGCTACACGCAGCTGCAGGGCAAGGAGCTCTCGTACAACAACATCGCGGACGCCGACGCCGCGTGGGACTGCGTCCGCAGTTTCGACGAGCCGGCCTGCGTGATCATCAAGCACGCGAACCCGTGCGGCGTGGCGGTGGGCGGCAGCGCGGCTCAGGCCTACTCCAAGGCGTTCAAGACCGATCCGACCTCCGCGTTCGGCGGCATCATCGCTTTCAACCGCGCGGTGGACGCCGCCGCGGCGCAGGCCGTGGCGAAGCAGTTCGTCGAAGTCGTGATCGCGCCGGCGTTCGACGAGGCGGCGCGCGGGGTGTTCGCGGCCAAGCAGAACGTGCGGCTGCTGACGGTGGTACTCGGCAACGCGCAGAACGACTTCGACTTCAAGCGCGTCGGCGGCGGCATGCTGGTGCAGACGCCCGACGTGCACGCCTTGAAGCCGGCCGATCTCAAGGTCGTCACCGCCGAGGCGCCCACGCCGGCGCAGCTCGCCGACCTGATGTTCGCGTGGAATGTGGCGAGGTTCGTGAAGTCCAACACGATAGTTTTCGCGCACGACGGGATGACGCTCGGTGTCGGCGCCGGCCAGATGTCGCGCATCGACTCCGCGCGGATCGCGTCGATCAAGGCGAAGGAAGCGGGACTCACGCTGGCCGGCTCGGCCGCGGCGTCCGACGCGTTCTTCCCGTTCCGCGACGGGCTCGACGTGGTGGTCGACGCGGGCGCCACCTGCGTCATCCAGCCTGGCGGCAGCATGCGCGACGACGAGGTGATCGCCGCGGCGAACGAGCGCGGCATCGCGATGGTGTTCACGGGCGTGCGGCATTTCCGGCACTGACGGGATCGGCGGGAACGCGAGCGCGCCGGGCTCCGGTTGCTCTGCTCGCGTCGACCGGCTGCCGAACTCGACAGCGGTGGCACAATCGCCCGGTGCCTTCAACCCTTCGCATCCTGGGAATCGACCCCGGCCTCAACCGCACCGGCTTCGGCGTCATCGATGTCACCGGTTCGAAGCTCGCGTGCGTCGAGTCCGGGATCATCCGGGTGCCGGCGGGCGACCTCTACCAGCGGCTCGGAACGATCCTCGAGTCGCTGTCGGACGTGATCCGCGCGACGCGACCGCAGGTCGCGACGGTCGAGAAGGTGTTCGTCAACGTCAATCCGCAGTCGACCCTGCTGCTCGGCCAGGCGCGCGGCGCCGCGATCTGCGCGGCGGCGTCGAGCGGGCTCGTGGTGCACGAGTACGCGGCGCTGCGCATCAAGCAGTCCGTGGCGGGCTTCGGCCAGGCCGACAAGAAGCAGGTGCAACTGATGGTGCAGCGGCTGCTCGGACTCACCCGCGCCCCGGCGCAGGATGCGGCCGACGCGCTGGCATGCGCCATCTGCCACGCGCACTCGTCGACGCTGCTCGCGGCGGTGCGCGCCACGTCGGCCAGCGCCCGTCTCGAAGGTCCGGCGCGGCGCCGCGGCGCGGCGGCGGGCCGGCGCGCGTGGACGGCGCGGCTCCAGGGGGCCAAGTGATCGGACGCATCGAGGGCCGGCTGCTCGAGAAGAATCCGCCGGCGATCCTCGTCGACGTCAACGGCGTCGGCTACGAGATCGACGTCCCGATGAGCACCTTCTACCAGCTGCCGTCGGTGTCGGAGCGCGTCGTGCTGCTGACGCACCTGGCCGTGCGGGAGGACGCGCACCAGCTCTACGGCTTTGCGACGGCGGCGGAACGGGCGGCATTCCGCGAACTCATCAAGATCTCCGGCGTCGGCGCGCGGACCGCGCTGTCGGTGCTGTCGGGCCTGTCGGTCAACGAGCTCGCGCAGGCCGTCACACTGCAGGAAAGCGGCCGCCTCACGCGCATTCCGGGGATCGGCAAGAAGACCGCCGAGCGTCTGATGCTCGAACTGAAGGGCAAGCTCGGCGCCGAACTCGGCACGGCGTCGGCGCCGGCGGCGGGCGACGCGAATGCCGACGTGCTGCACGCGCTGATCGCGCTCGGCTACAACGAGCGGGAAGCGGCCGCCGCGGTGCGTACCCTGCCGCCCGGCACCGGCGTGTCGGACGGCATCCGCCTCGCCCTGAAGTCTCTGGCCCGCAGCTGAAGGGAAACCGCAAGTTGATCGAACCCGAACGCATCGTCGCTGCCAGCCCCGCGTCGCCGAACGAGGAGGCGATCGAGCGCGCGCTGCGTCCGACGTCGCTCGCCGAATACGTGGGCCAGCCCAAGGTCCGCGAGCAGTTCGGGATCTTCGTCACGGCCGCGCGCAACCGCGCCGAGGCGCTCGACCACGTGCTGCTGTTCGGGCCGCCGGGCCTCGGCAAGACCACGCTCGCGCACATCATCGCGCACGAGATGGGCGTGAACATGCGGCAGACCTCCGGGCCGGTGCTGGAGCGGCCGGGGGACCTCGCCGCCATCCTGACCAACCTGGAGAAGAACGACGTCCTGTTCATCGACGAGATCCATCGCCTGTCGCCGATCGTCGAGGAGATCCTCTACCCCGCCCTGGAAGACTTCCAGATCGACATCGTCATCGGCGAGGGGCCGGCCGCGCGGTCGATCAAGCTCGACCTGCCGCCGTTCACGCTCGTGGGCGCCACCACGCGCGCCGGCATGCTGACCAATCCCCTGCGCGACCGGTTCGGGATCGTCGCCCGGCTCGAGTTCTATTCCCACGAGGAACTGACGGCCATCGTCACGCGCTCGGGGCGCCTGCTGAAGGCGCGGGTGACGCCGGAGGGCGCGGGCGAGATCGCGCTGCGGTCGCGCGGCACGCCGCGCATCGCCAACCGGCTGCTGCGGCGCGTGCGCGACTACGCGGAAGTGAAGGGCACGGGCGAGATCGACCGCAAGGTCGCCGACGCCGCGCTGGCGATGCTCGAAGTGGACGCGATGGGGCTCGACCTGATGGACAGGAAGCTCCTGCTGGCGATCATCGAGAAGTTCGGCGGTGGTCCGGTGGGCATCGACAACCTGGCCGCGGCCGTTGGCGAGGAGCGGGACACGCTGGAAGACGTCGTCGAGCCGTACCTGATCCAGCAGGGCATGCTGCAGCGCACGCCGCGCGGCCGGATCGCTCCGGTGGCGGCGTATCGACACTTCGGCCTGGCCGAGCCCCGGCCGGCGGGAGCCGGCCCGGAATCGTTGTTCTAGCCACGGGTCCGCATTCAGGGGCATAGGCAATGCCCCCTAAAGTCAGCTTTGCGTAAGCGATTGCGGCGGGATTAGAATCGCGGGTTTTTGCGAAATCGGACCCAGGGAGGTACGACCCCATGGCCATGGACTTTGCCCAGCAACAGCGCGATCCGACGCGGCACGTGATCGGCATCGGCGCGGTCGTGATCCTTCACGTCCTCGTCGTGTGGGCGCTCGTCAGCGGCCTGGCGCGCAAGGTGGTCGAGGTGGTCAAGGGTCCGATCGAGGTCAAGGTGATCGAGGAGGTCGTCAAGAAGCCGCCGCCGCCGCCGGAAGTCATTCCGCCCCCGCCGAAGGTGGCCGCGCCGCCGCCGCCGTTCATCCCGCCGCCGGAAATCAACATCGCGCCGCCGCCGACCCAGGCACCGACCATCACCGCCGTGACGAAGGACGCGCCGCCCGCGCCGCAGGCGCCGGTGATCCAGAAGGTGCCCGAGACGCCGGTGGCCGCGGTCGCGCCCGCGATTCGCAGCGCGCAGGTCGCCTGCGCCAATTACCGCGAGGTCATGTCCTCGATCGTGTTCCCGCGCGAGGCGCTGCTGAACGGCACCGAGGGCGAGGTGGTCATCGAGTTCACCGTCGGCGCGAATGGACAGATCAAGGACGCCGTGATCAAGTCGTCGTCCAACCGCATCTTCAACCGGTCGTCGATGTCGGTGGTGAGCCAGTTGCAGTGCCAGTCCGGAGGCCAGGACATCCGGGTGCAGGCCCCGATCAGTTTCAAGATTCGTTGATTTTCCTGGAGCGAACCTGACAGGACACCGGCGCCACCGCGCCAAGCCGTTCTCCCGATCAGCGCTCGTTCCATCTTCCACCAGGAGATAACAAAATGGTCCGTTTCATCCGTCGCCACGCGGCCTTTCTGGCGGTGATCCTCGCCGTCGCCGGGCTCGCCGCGCCCGCGTCCTCGTTCGCGCAGGCCGATGCGCCAAAGGCGGCTGCCGCCGACGCGCCGGCCCCGGCGGCCGCGCCTGCGGAACCGGTGGCCGCGCCCGCCGCGGCGCCTGCCGCCATTGCGCCGACCGTCACCAAGGAGACGGTCGAGAACCCGTACGGCCTCGAGGCGCTGTGGCGCCAGGGCGACTGGGTCTCCAAGGGCACGCTGATGATCCTGGTGATCATGTCGATGGGCTCCTGGTACATCATCTTCGTCAAGCTGTGGGAGCAGGCCAAGCTGATCCGCGAAGGCCGCGAGATGCGCAACTCCTTCTGGAAGGCGCCCTCGCTGCGTGAAGGCGCGAAGCGCCTGAAGGAAGGCAGCGCGTTCCGCTACATCGCGGAGCAGGGCATCGACGCCAACGAGCACCACGAGGGCGCGCTCACCGAGAACATCGACCTCAACGCCTGGGTCACGATGTCCGTGCAGCGCGCGGTCGACGGCGTGCAGAGCCGCACCCAGGATGGCCTCGCGTTCCTCGCGACGGTCGGTTCGACCGCCCCGTTCGTCGGCCTGTTCGGCACGGTGTGGGGCATCTATCACGCGCTGACGGCCATCGGCATCGCCGGCCAGGCGTCGATCGACAAGGTCGCCGGACCGGTCGGCGAGGCGCTGATCATGACGGCCATCGGTCTCGCGGTCGCGGTGCCCGCGGTCATGGGCTACAACTGGCTGGTCCGCCGCAACAAGACCGTGATGGAAACGGTGCGCACGTTCGGCGCCGACATCCACGGCGTGCTGCTGGGCCGCAAGGCGGACATCACGAAGGCGTCGGCAGCGCGCTGACGCGCGGACTGAAGGGAGCACGTCATGTCGATGAGTGTCGGGACGTCGGAAGGCGACGAGGACGAAGCCATCTCCGCCATCAACACCACGCCCCTGGTGGACGTGATGCTGGTGCTGCTGATCATCTTCCTGATCACGATCCCGGTCGTGACGCAGTCGGTCGGCGTCAAGCTGCCGTCGGAGACCAACATTCCCCGGCAGACCAAACCGGAGAACATCGAGATCGCGGTCACCCGCGACGGCGATGTCTACTGGGGAATGCAACTCGTCCGCGACAACGAGGAACTGGTCAACCGGCTGAAGAAGATCGCGACGCAGCAGCCGCAGCCCGAGGTGCACATCCGCGGCGACCAGAGCGGTCGCTACGAGTTCGTGGGCCGGGTGGTGTTCGCCGCCCAGAGGGCGGGCATCCAGAAAGTCGGGTTCGTCACGGAGCCGCCGGCGAAGACCGCCGGGGGTCGTTGAGTGGGATTCGCCCGGGCCGAGGCAATGCGGCCGGGCCAACGTAGGAGAACACCATGGGCATGAGCGTCGGCCCCGGGGGCGGATCGAAGGAAGACGAGGTGATGGTCGAGATCAACACCACGCCGCTGATCGACGTGATGCTGGTCCTGCTGATCATGCTGATCATCACGATCCCGATCCAGCTGCACTCCGTGAACCTGAACATGCCGGTCGGCGTGCCGCCGCCGCCGACCGAGCCGCCGCAGGTCGTGACGATCGACGTCGACTTCGACGGCACGATCTACTGGAACGGCGACATGATCGCGAACAAGCCGGCCCTCGAGGAGAAGATGATCGAGGCGTCGACGCGTGCCGTGCAGCCCGAGATCCACCTGCGGCCGAACAAGCTGGCCGAGTACAAGGACGTGGCCTCCGTGATGGCCTCGGCGCAGCGTCTCGGACTGGTGAAGCTGGGGCTGGTCGGCAACGAGCAGTTCGTGAAGTAGCCATGGATCAGTCCATCGATCGATTCGGCAGGGCCGTGCGCCTGACGGCGGTGGCGTTCGCTGTCGCCGCCGCCTTCGGCGCCCAGGTGAGCCCGCGCGGCGAACTCGGCTGGTCGACGGCCCGGGCGCAGGAGCAGGTGCGCGCCGAGGTCGGCCGGCCGCTGCAGGCCGCGCGCGACCTGATCAAGCAGCAGAAGTACAGGGAAGCGCTGGCCAAGCTGAAGGAAGTGGAGGCCATCCCGAACCGGACCGCCAACGAGAACCTGCTGCTCGAACAGATGCGGGCCTCGGCGGCGATGCAGGCCGGCGATCTGGGCACCGCGGCGAAGTCGACGCAGGCGCTCATCGCCTCCGGCAAGCTCTCGGCCGCGGACCAGGGCCGCTATGCCGCCGGCCTCGCCTCGCTGTACTACCGCGACAAGGACTACACGAACGCGGCCGCGTGGGCGCAGCGGGCGCTCGCCGCGAACCCGGGCGACAAGACGATGCGCGGGCTGATGATCCAGTCCTACTACCTCGCCGGCGACACCGCGGCGGCGCAGCGCGAAGCGCTGGCCGACGTGCAGGCGGCCGAGAAGGCAGGGCAGGCGCCGCCGGAAGACCGGCTGCAGCTGCTCGCCAACCTCGCCTCGAGGGGCACCGACAAGCAGGCCTACATCAGTTCGCTCGAGCGCCTCGTCGCGTACTACCCGAAGAAGGAATACTGGAACGACCTGCTGCGCCGGATCGAATCCAAGCCCGGCTACAACAACCGGCTCGCGCTCGACATGTACCGCCTGCGGCGCGCGACCAAGACGCTGGACTCCGGCAACGACGTCTTTGAAATGGCGCAGCTCGCGCTGCAGGAGCGCCAGGCGGCCGAGGCGAAGAAGATCCTCGAGGAGGGCTTCGCGTCGGGCCTGCTCGGCAAGGGCAACGACGCCGAGCGCCAGAAGCGGCTGCTGAACCTTGCCAATCAGCGCGCCGAAGAGGCGCCGAAGCAGCTCGCTGCGGCCGAAACCGAGGCGCGCGAACTCAAGGACGGTGACGCCCTGGTCCGCATCGGCATGGCGTACTCCGGCATGGGCCAGCACGACAAGGCCATCCAGCTGATCCAGCAGGGCATCGCCCTGCTGCAGCAGGACAAGGCGGCCAAGGGCCGGGCCGGCCGTGTCGACGAAGCCAACCTGCACCTGGGCCTCGCCTTCCTGCGCGCGGGCCAGAAGCAGAAGGCCGTGCAGGCGTTCAGGTCGGTGCAGGGCACCGACGGTTCCGCCGACCTCGCACGGTTGTGGACGCGCGTCGGCTGAGCGTTTCCTGACGCGCGGCCGCACAGGCCGCGCGCCGTGGCCGGACGAGGAAAAGGCCCGCCGCAAGGCGGGCCTTTTCACTTCGAGACAATGGCTGTGGACGCGCCGATGCCAATCGACGATGAACCAAAAAAAGCGGGCCCGAAGGCCCGCTTTAAGGTGATGCCGTTACGAGTTACATGAACTTGTAGTTCACGCCCAGCCTGAACTGAATGCCCCTCAAGTCGTACTGGGAGAAGTCATACAGGTTCGTCGGGCTGAAGCCGGGGTCGTAGGGTGGGACCTCGTCCGTGACATTGAGAATCGCCGCCGAAATGTTCAGGTTAGGAGTAACACTGTAGCGGGCGAAGAGATCCAACGTCGTGTACGAAGGCACCTTGTTCGGATACGTCCCGGTCTGGAAGCGCGGATCCTGCGGAACGAAGAACGAACCGGCCAGCAGGTCCTGGTGGTAGCTGTGGATGTAGTTCACGCGGCCGGTGAGGGCCCACGCCCCTTGGTCCCAGTCGAGCGATACGTAACCTTTCCAGCGCGGGTAGGTGTTCGTGCAGCCGTTGGTGCCGGCGCACTCGACGCCCTGTTCTTCGAACTCGTCCACGTAGGTCGCATTGAGGCGCGTCACGAACCGACCATAGTTGGTGCGAGCTGTCCACCGGGCGTCCAAGTCGACCCCCTGCGTTGCCCAGCTTGGCGCGTTCAGGTAGTTGCCGATGACCGTCACGATCTGGTTGTTGTTTGCAGGATCCCGAATGACACGGGTTGGATCACCCGAGTCGACGATGTCCTGGCAGCAGTTCCCGATCACAATGTTGCTCCAGGTGATCTGGTAAAAGTCGACGCCCATGTTGAACGCGCTGCTCGGCTCCCAGACGAAGCCGAGAGTCGTCGACCTTGACTTCTCCGGTTCCAGGTTCGGATTGCCGGCGAACGAACCAGACACCTGCGTCGGTGGGTTAAGCGGGAACAACGGGTCGTTCACGGTTGTGAAGAAGGTCGCGATCGACGGCGAGATCTCCGGCAGCGACGGAGCGCGGAAGCCGCGACCCCAGTTGAACCGGAACAGCAGTTCCGGAGTGGCCTTGAACTTGAGACCGACTTTCGGGGTTACTGACGAGCCGTAGTCGCTGTAGTCGTCATACCGAAGGGCCAACTGACCTTCCAATTGACGCGTGAGCGGAAGGGCCATCTCAGCGTAAATCGCCAGGTTGTCGCGCTCGCCGTCGGTCGTCGTGAGTCCGCGCCCAAGAACATCGCCGGTCTTCAGTGCCGGATCGGCGGCGTCGTTCAGGCTTTCCCGCCGGAACTCAGCTCCAACCGCGAGTCCGATCGGACCGCCTGGCAGATTGCCAAACTCGGTGGTCCCTTTCGTGTCGATGAACTTCAGTTCCGACTCCGACGTCCGATCGAAGTTGATGCGCATGCGATCGCGCACCGCCTGTGAGTTCCCCGCAGGCGTATTCAGGTTGTACTGGGAACTGGTCGAGAGCGGGACCGGTGGTTGGACTGAAGTCGGCACGCCGAAGACGCCGCTGACGCCCGACTTCGAGAGGCCGTTGAAGTTCTTCGAGACAACTTCGTTCTTGGACCAACCCACGGCGCTGTCGAAGTCCCAGCCGAACGCCGAATACTTGACGCCGGCCAGTAACCGGTACGTGTCGGAGCTGATGTCGGTGTCTCGCGTGCCGAGATCGGCAAGGACGCCTACATAGCGGGCGTTGCTGCCGAATGGGTTGCCCGCGACCCCCGGTCCGAAGTTGATGTTGTAGGAGAACGGAGCCAGGCCCGCGGCCGTCGGGTTCAGGCCCGTCGTACCGGCGAAGAACGGCTCCTGGAACGTCTGGAACGAGTCGACCTTGCTGTAGCCGGCTTCCGCGTATCCCTGCACTGTGCTCGAGAAGTCGAAGGTTCCCCTTCCGAGGAATCCAAATCGCTCGGTTTCCGGAATGCCGGTGAATGCGTAGTTGAAGTCCTTCGAGCAGAACGTGTTGCCCGGTTGATTCATCGCATTGCTAGGCAACATGAAGCCGCGTTCAACCGCCTGCGCCGAAGTGATGATTTGTCCGGTGCAGCCGGCAACAGCCTGGTAATTGTTCGTCAGGGTGTTCGTCGGGCTCAATTGACGCCACGTGCCGGCACCGGTCAGCGACTGGAAGTTGCGACCGCCGTCTTCGCCGCGCTTGTCCCGCGTTTCGCCGAATTTGGTGTCGGCGAGGGACAGGAAATCGCGTTTGTAGTAATCGAACACGCCGAAGACGTTGTACTTGTCCTTCCCGAGGTCGCCAAAGCCGGCGACGAGGTTCGCCCGGTAGTCATTCGCGCCCTCGAAGAAGCCCACGGAAGCGCCGGCTTCGATCCCCTTGTAGTCGCGGCGAAGAATGATGTTGATCACGCCAGCGATCGCGTCCGAGCCGTAGATCGCCGACGCCCCGTCCTTCAGGATCTCGATTCGTTCGACGGCACTCGTCGGAATTGAGTTGAAGTCGACGAACGTGTCCTGGAGGTTCTGCGCGTATCCGTAGCTCGCGGTACGGCGACCGTTCAGCAGTACCAGCGTTGTCTTCTGGCCAAGGCCCCGCAGGGAAATGCCCGCTGCGCCAGGCGCGAAGCTGTTCGAGAAGCTCTCGCTGTAGCTGCCACCGAGGTTCTGCGGGATCGTCCTGATGACGTCCGCGATCGTGGGCTGGCCGGAGCGCTCGATCTGCTCGCGCGTGATGATCTCGACCGGGGCGACCGTTTCCTGGTCCGTGCGGCGGATGTTGGTGCCCGTGATGGTTACGCGTTCGAGCGACTGGGCCTGCGGCTGGGCCTGTTGCGCGGCAACTGGCGTCAGCCCGGCCAAGCCGAGCGCGGCAAATACCGCCAGGGTGACTGGCGAATACCGATACTTCATGAAGGTTCCCCCGAGACTTGGTTCAACAAAAGGAGTCTGCGGGCGGCTCTCCCCCGGTCCGCAGATGGGCGGGATTTTCCGGCCAAATCGCCCGGGGGTCAGGGAACGGCGCACGAAAGCGCTCGACGGCGTAGCGGATTGTTGTTAAGCCGCTACATGGGAAACATGGGTTTGTGGAAGGTGGCGAACCGCGTTTCCCTGTGACGAGTGGCCTGTGGCTCGAGCCTGGCGCGTCCTGCGACCTGCGCACCGTCCACTCGCGTTTCAAGCGCACAAGCGCCGTAAGCGCTTCGACGCGTCGCGCCGCAGCAAAGTGCGAGGGGGTGTGCGGATGCCCGGCATGGGCGAGACTCCGCTCAGCTCCGCTCGATCGCGAGCGTCCGCGCATCCCGATGATCCGCGCCAGCACGGCCATATGGAACTCGGTCCGCACGACGCCGGCCCCGCACCCACCGGTGTCCTGGTCGCGTCAGATGCGGTCGACGATGCATGCGTCGACGAGCAGCACCCACGTCGCGACGAGCAGAAGCGCCAAGCGCGCGCCTCTATACTGCGTGGCAGCGAAATCCTGCGACTCTCAGTGCCCGGCCAACCCTTCACCTGGACGGTCCGCGTTTACTACGAGGACACCGACACCGGCGGCGTCGTCTACTACGCCAACTACCTGAAGTTCTTCGAGCGCGCGCGCACCGAATGGCTGCGCGCCGCGGGCTTCGGGCAGCAGGCGCTGGCGGCCGAACAGGGCCTGCAGTTCGTGGTGGCGCGGATCGAGTGCGACTACCGGCGCCCGGCCCGGCTCGACGACGTGATCGACATCGACGTGCGGGTGAACCACGCCGGCCGGGTCGCCGTCGTGTTCGAGCAGGTGGCGCGCCGCGGCGACGACGTGCTCGCGCAGGCCCGGGTGCGCGCCGGCTGCGTCGACACCAGGACGCTCGCGCCCAGGGCGATGCCCGCGCCGATGCTCGCGGCGATGAAATCGATGGTCTTCAACCAAGCGACTCCATGACTCCGACTGCCGACCTCTCGATCCTCTCGCTGATCACCCAGGCGACCATCGTCGTCCAGTTCGTGATGCTGCTGCTTGCGCTGGTTTCGATCGCCTCGTGGACGGCGATCTTCCAGAAGGGTTTCCTGATCAAGCGCACCAAGCGCGAGACCGAGGAGTTCGAGCGGCAGTTCTGGGGTGGCGCCGAACTGTCGCAGCTCTACCAGCAGGCCTCGAACCCGCGCCGCAAGTCCGGCGTGCAGGAGCGCATCTTCGAGGCGGGCATGAGCGAGTACCTGAAGCTGCGCGGCCGCGGCGACGCGCAGGCGACGCTCGACGGCGCGCGTCGCGCCATGCGCGCGTCGTACCAGCGCGAGATGGACGGGCTGGAATCGCGGCTCAACTTCCTGGCGTCGGTGGGTTCGGTCAGCCCGTACGTCGGCCTGTTCGGCACCGTGTGGGGAATCATGCACGCGTTCACCGGCCTGTCGAACCTGCAGCAGGCGAACCTGGCGAGCGTCGCGCCGGGCATCGCCGAGGCGCTGGTCGCGACCGCGATCGGCCTGTTCGCCGCAATTCCCGCCGTCGTCGCCTACAACCGCTTCGCCAACGACATCGACCGGCTCGCGAACCGCTACGAGAGCTTCATGGAGGAGTTCCTGAACATCCTGCAGCGCCAGCGGGCCTGACGCGATGGCGCTGGTCGCACGCCGTTCGGGCCGCCGCCGCCGCATGATGGCGGAGATCAACGTCGTGCCGTATGTCGACGTGATGCTGGTGCTCGTCGTCATCCTGATGGTGGCCGCGCCGTTCGTGAACCCGAGCATCGTCAACCTGCCCTCGGTCGCCAAGGCCGGGCAGCAGAAGGGCGACGCCCCGGTGCGGATCATCGTGCGGTCCGATGGCCGGGTTTCGGTGATCGACGCGACGAAGCGGGAGCAGGCCGTCGCTCCGGGCGAGCTGGTCAATGCCGTCCGCCAGCGCCAGGGCGGGAACCCGCAGACGCCCGTCGTCATCGAAGGGGACAAGCAGGTGCGCTACGAGGCGATCCTCAAGG
>Ga0209079_10000158_pt1 | contig 31511 bp, 28 predicted proteins | sample PPLLaktember2015_2_FD_187259 | JGI IMG/M metagenome (GOLD analysis project Ga0209079, IMG submission 187259) | Freshwater sediment microbial communities from Prairie Pothole Lake near Jamestown, North Dakota, USA - PPLs Lake P7 Core (6) Depth... | ecosystem: Environmental > Aquatic > Freshwater... | reverse complement strand
AGCCACGATTCAATGAGTTCTCACCGCGGCGGGTCCGCCCGCCGCCACCGGTGATCGCCGCGTTCACCGGTGCCGAGTCAGCGGCATTCCTTTCCTCCGCATTTGGGCCCGGTGATGCCGGGCCATTTTTTTTGTGAGCGTCGCTCGTGTACGCGAAGCCCGACTGTGTCGGGCTTCGCACGTGCACTCGCTCCGATTAGTCAGACAGGCGGGCTCCGGAGCGGCCGCGCGCCCGCCTGATCCACAAAGGCACGGCACCCCTCCCCGGCGAAGCCGTGCCGATGAGGCACGTTGGCGCTGCCCTCCCCGCCCGGCGGGGAGGGAGAGGGTGGGGTGTCGTCACCCCTCCCGCTTGGCGGGAGGGCTGGGTGGGTGTCGTTGCCTTTGATGATCGATCAATCGCCCGGCCGCCCGAAGATTGATCGACACAATCGGGCGCGCACGCAGTGCGCGTGCCGTCGAGGGTGCACGTGCGATCGGCGCAGCCGATCGCGTACACCCGAGACGCGCTAAGCCGCGTAAAGCGGGATCTCGAGCTCGTGGACGAGCGTGCTCTGGACGTAGGCTTGCAACGCCAGTCGCTCGGACAGTGCCAGGGAGGAGAACGCCACTCCCATGAACGGCGCATCGCCCTCTTCCGGCTTCCGTACCGCCCGCGCACGGGCCTCGACGAGGACTTCGTCGTCCACGATCGAGAGACGGAAGACGACGCGCACTTCGTCCTGGAAGAAGCTGAGGTGCTCGTTCAGCCGGATCGCGGCGCCAGCCGTCGACAGGTCGACGATCAGGCCCTTCGCGAAGCGGCCGCTGGTCTGCGTGCCGGGATAGACCATGCACGGCAGGTCGGCCTTGACGCGCGGAGCGGCTCGAAGGTCGCGATTGCGCACATGCCGCTCGAGCGGCCACGCGAAGTGCAGATGCGGGTACGGCTCGTCGCTCTGCTTCAGCAGCAACGCCGAGAATTCATAGATCGAGTCGCCGGAGAAGCTGCGAAAGCGGTACAGCGCGCCACGCGCCGGTCGCAGTCCACGGGTCGGATCGGGTGCGGTCACGATGACTCCGTTGCCCTCGTGCACGCCGATCAGCTTGACCGTCGCGGCGTCGGCGAGCGACGTGCCGTCCTCCCACATCTTGAGCACGCGCCATGCAGCGACTTCGCGCAGGGGCGAGCGGCGGGGCGAAGAGGCGGCCGATGCCGCCTGGAAGGCCTCGTGGGGCGCCACGGTCACGGAGAGGCCGGCGGTTCCCAGGTCGGGAAGTTCCACCCATGCCGATTCGCTGATATCCATCGTGCTCTCGTCGTCGCTCGGTGTGGCTTCGCGTGCGCTCATACGCTCATGCATTTGATCGCCCCGAGTTTGCGGTGTCGGCGCGTGTGGAGGAGCGTCGAGAACCGCCTTCGACAGCCGCCAATTCGAAAGCTTGCAGTCGTTCCCGCCGGGAAGGCACCCGTCGTCGGCCGAACCCGCCGAAGGTCGGCCTGGCCCTCAAGTTGGCAGTGGAACGAGCCGACACCGGAAGCGTGGAGCGGGCGCAGGAGCGTTGTCCAGTTCCCCGCCGAGCAACGGCCCTGCCCCTCCCTCCACCCTCCACTCGAATGCGCAACAGCCACCTCCGCTTTCTCATCGTCGACGACTTCGGCACCGCGCGCAGGATCATAGGCAAGCTCCTGCGCGAGATCGGCTTCACCGAAGCGGACGAGGCCGTCGACGGACAGGCCGCGCTCGACATGCTCCTCAACGCCCGCTACGACTGCGTGATCGCCGACGTCGACATGCCGCGGCTCAACGGCTTCGGACTCGCCGAGGCCATGCGACGGCATCCGGCCTTGCTGGCGATCCCCGTGCTTCTGGTCACGCGCGATCCGAGCAAGGAAGAAGTGGTGCGGGCCTCGCAGGTCCGGGCCAATGGCTACGTGGCGCATCCGCTGACCCGCGCGCTGCTCGAAGACCGGGTCAGGTCCATCCTGGGCCTGCCTGCATGGACCGCGCCACATCGCCCCGGATTCACCGCCTTTGCCCCGGCCGCGAGGCGGTGATCCCGCTCACACAACACTGACTCCGGAGGCCGGCCTTGGGCCGCTCCGGGTTCCACCGGCCCTCAGGTGGCTATGCTCCCCGGCATCCTTGCCGCTCTGGAGTTGAACGATGTCGCAATCGCTCGCAGGCAGCGCCCCCGCTTCGCTCAGGCGTGCGGAGCCGCTGGCTTACTGGAACCCGTACCTCGTCGGCTTCCTTCTCGGCCTGGTGCTGCTGGCAACCTACCTTGTCACCGGGCGCGGTCTCGGTGCCACCGCAGCGTTCTCGTCGGTGGCCGCGTGGCTGACTGGACTCTTCGCGTCGGCCGACCACGTGACTGCCAACGCGGTCCATGCGCGCTACTGGAATGAGGGAGCGCCGCTTGCTTCGTGGACCGTGTTCCTGATCGGCGGTGCGCTGATCGGCGCCTGGATTTCAGGCGCGCAGGGCCGCCGGTTCCGGTGGTCGGTGGAGCGCGGTCCGCGCGTGACGGACAACCAGCGCCTGATGCTCGCCTTCGCGGGCGGGTTTCTCGCCGCCTACGGCGCCAAGATCGCCAAGGGCTGCACCAGCGGCCAGGCCCTGACCGGCGGCGCCATCCTCAACGTCGGCAGCCTCGCCTTCATGGTGTCCGTGTTCGCGGCGGCCTACGCGCTCGCCTGGTTCGTCCGCAAGGAGTGGATCTGATGTTCCCCCTCGTCTCTCACGTCGAATGGTCCGTCGCGACGGACCTCGCCATCGCCCTGGTCCTCGGCCTCGGGTTCGGCTTCTGCCTCGAGCGCGCCGGGTTCGGCAGCGCGCGCAAGCTGACTGCGGTGTTCTACCTGTTCGATATGGCCGTCGTCAAAGTGATGTTCACGGCGATCGTGACGTGCATGACCGGAATCGCGCTGCTGTCCGCGATCGGCGCCGTCGACGTCTCGGAGTTCTACATCGAGCCGACCGCCCTGCCGGCGCAGATCCTCGGCGGCCTGCTCTTCGGCGCCGGCTTCATGGTCGGCGGCTATTGCCCCGGCACGTCGATGGCCGCCATCGCCACCGGACGCAAGGACGGCTTCGCGTTCGCGTTCGGCATGCTGGCCGGCGTCTGGGCGTTCGCCGAGTTCACCCCGGGCCTCGAGGGATGGATCAAGTCCGTGAGCCAGGGCGAAATGCTCCTGCCAAGCGTGACCGGAGTCAGCATGGTCTGGTGGGCGGCGGGCTTCATCCTGTTCCTGCTGGCGGCCGGCCGCGGAATGGCGTGGCTGGAGAACCGTTTCGCCGACTGGAAGCCCCGCTACTCCTAGGCGTCAACCGCCGGCCCGCCAGGCGCGTTTTCGACCTTCCTGCCGCTTGCATGCGGCAGGGAGGTGCATACAATCGCGCCCCTTGCAGTCCCCCATCAGACCCAACCCCTCCAGGGAGTATTCGAATGAAGAAACTGCTGTCGATCCTGTTCGCTGGCCTGTTCGCCGTTGCCAGCACCGCCGCTCTCGCCCAGGACAAGAAGGTCGAGCCGAAGAAGGAAGAGGCCAAGCCGGCCGCCGCCGCTCCGGTGAAGAAGGAAGAAGCCAAACCGGCCGCCAAGGCCGAGGCGAAGAAGGAAGAGCCCAAGAAGAAAGAGAAGAAAGGCGGCTGCTAAGCACCGCAGCGCTTCAGGATTCGAATGCAAAACGGCCACCTCGCGGTGGCCGTTTTCTTTTGCGTGGACGCAGCCTAGAACTTCATGCTCCAGGCGATGCCGAGGAAGTTCTGCGACATCCAGATCTTCTCGTTGCCGCCGAAAGCGAGCGACGGTCCGGTGACTTCGTTCTCGAACGCGTGGCCGTACGCCATCGTGATTTCCGACCCCGGACTGACCGCATAGGAGAACCCGATCGTCACGTGGTCCTGCACGACACCGGGCGCGAGAATGTTGAAAGTCACGTCACGGCTCGTGATCGGATTGTCCGAGCGGTTGTAGCCGGCACGCACGGTCCACGCCGGGTCGATGCGGTATTGCACGCCAATGCGATAGACGTTGACGTCCTGCCAGCCGAAGCCCGGGCCATTGTCGGCGCCCAGCGGCGCCTGGTTCGTGCTCGGGTTGCTCACCGACTTCGAGTCGCTGTAATTGATCCGCTCCCAGTCGAAGGCGACGAGCCACGTATCGTCCGGCTGCCAGGCCACGCCCAGGCCGTAGTGCGACGGAATGTCGAAGCTGCCCTGCTCGGCGAACAGGCCCTTGTACGCGTCGAACTCGCCCATCGACATCTTCGACGCGTACATCGCGCCGACGCGGAACGCGTCGAACTTGCCCTGGTACCCGATGCGAAAGCCCCAGCCCGTCGAACTGTCGGAGCCGTTGTTGGTCAGGTTGGCCGGGGACGAGCTGAACATGCTGAACGCCTGCAGGCCCTCGGCCTCGAACTTCTGGTAGGCGAACAACGGGCTGATGCCGATCGACTGCTGCGGCGCGAACTGCCAAGCGAAGGTCGGCGCGATGATCAGTTGCTCCAGGTTGACGCCGAGCCGGCCCTGGCCGCACAGCAGGTTCGCCGGCCCCTGGCCACAATTGATCTCGCCGCCCGCGTAATCCGTGTTCATTCCGCCGTTGCCGTAGATGGTCAGGCCCAGCGCCATGTCGGGCTGAAGCATCCAGTTGACCGCGACCTCGGGGATGAAGAAGCTGTTCGAGTCGCTGTTGGCGCTGCCGTTGAGCGATGGCATGGAACCGGTTCGCTCCGCGCTGCGGTCCGGGCTGAACCAGTAGATGCCGAGGTCGAGGCGGTTGCCGACGAACGCCATGCTCGCCGGATTGTTCGCGCCGCCGAAGGCGTCGAGCGCCGTGGCGAACGACGCTCCGCCCATGCCGCGCGCCCGCATGCCGTAGCCCTCGGCGAAGTAGCCGTCGGTGGCGATGGCACCCGTGGATGTCAGAGCCAGCGCGAGTGCGATGGCGATCGGCTTCAGTGCCTGAGTAGTGCGCATACCCTTCCCCTTTTGTTCTCGTCGTTGTTTCGTTATTCGGCGACCGGATACTGCCGAGACTTCCTCCTTTTAGGCGGATGGGGCGTGCGCGATTTGCGGGCTCGCAACAACCCGGCCGGGCCATGGTGATACGAGTCACACAAACCCGCGGAGCGTGGTGCGTCGGTTACGTATGCCCGAGCACGGGGTGGGGTCGATAGGCGTCTTCCAGCGCCTTGACCTCGTCGGCCGACAAGGCCAGTTCGGCGGCGCTGACCGCTTCCTCCAGTTGCCGCACCTTGCTCGGGCCGATGATCGGCGCGGTCACGCCGGGCCGGGCCAGCAGCCAGGCATAGGCGACGCGCGCCATCGACTCGCCGCGCGCCTGCGCGACGTTCTTCAGCGCGTCGACGACTGCGAAGTCGCTGTCCTGGTAGTAGAAGCGCTGCGCGATCTCGTCTGTCTGCGCGCGCGACGTCGCTCCCGCGCTCTTGTCGTCGCGGCCGCGGTTGCCCGCCAGGAAGCCGCGCGCGAGCGGACTCCACGGCAGCAGCCCCACGCCCTGGTCGAGGCAGAGCGGAATCATCTCCCGCTCCTCTTCGCGGTACAGCAGGTTGTAGTGGTTCTGCATCGACACGAACGGCGTCCACCCGTGATCACGGGCGGCCTGCTGCATCTTCGCGAACTGCCAGGCCCACATGCTCGACGCGCCGATGTAGCGGACCTTGCCCGCCTTCACGACGTCGTGCAGCGCCTCCATCGTCTCCTCGATCGGCGTGGCCGGGTCGAAACGGTGGATCTGGTACAGGTCGATCCAATCGAGCCCGAGCCGCCGCAGGCTGGCGTCGACCGCCGCGAACACGTGCTTGCGGGACAGGCCCTGCCTGTTCGGCCGCGGGGTCGGCTGCGGGCCGGGTGAGTTCTGGCCCTTGAACCCCATCTCGACCGGGAAGAAGAGCTTGGTGGCGACGACGACTTCGTCGCGCACGGCGAACTCGCGGACGAGTCGCCCGGTGATCTCCTCCGAAACGCCGGCCGAATACATGTTCGCGGTATCGAAGACGTTGACGCCGAGTTCGACGGCCCGCTTGACGATCGGCCGCGCCGCGTCCTCACCAAGCACCCAGGGCCGCCACTCGGACGTGCCGAAGGTCATCATGCCAAGCGCGATGCGCGAGACTTTCAGCCCGCTCGCGCCGAGGTTCACGTAGTCCATTGACGTTCCGGGAGTGCGGCGGGGACTCTGCCCTGCAACGCGTCAGCCAAGACCGAGCAGGCGCCCGATCCGCGTCAGGTAGTCCGCTCCGATGAAGGCGTCGGTTTCGAGCTCGTCGCCCAGGCCCTGCAGCCGGCCGCGCACGCCTGCGAGTCCCTGGCTGACCGCGGCCTGGGACGGCGTGTCCGAGGCCAGCGCAGCACGCAACTGTTCCACCTCGGCCTGCAGGGTCTCGACGCTCGCGCCGCCGGTTCGCGCTCGCTCGAGGTCACGCTCGAGCTGCTCCACCAATTGGGCGACTTCGTCGAGGTCGACCGGGCGGCCGTTGGGTGTGGCCATGGCAATCCTCCTGCTGCGACAAGGCCAGTCTACCCCGCAGTCCGCCGCGAAGAGAGGCTGCGACCTTGCGGTAAATTCAATGACGATGAATCTGCTGCATGACAGCGCGCCCCTGGCCCTGGTCATCCTCGGCTGGATCGTCGTGGTCCCGTGGGCCCTGCGGTCCGCGGTCGCGGTGCGCCGGCAGTTCCTGCCATCGTCGTTCGCGCAGCACGCCTGGCTGGGAGCGATCGTTGCCACGGCCTTCCTCTGGGAACTGCACGTCCGCTCCCCGGCCGGGCTCGATTTCGGGCTGCTCGGCGGCGCGCTGTTCACGCTGGTGTTCGGCCGGGCGCGCGCCATCCTCGGCCTGCTCGCAGCGCTCGCGCTGCACACCGTGATGGCCGGCGGGTCGTGGCTCAACTTCGGCATCAACGGCGCGCTGCTCGCGGTCGTCCCGGCCTGCACGGCGAGCCTGCTGCAGCGGCTGATCGAGCGCTGGCTGCCGCGGAACATCTTCGTGTTCATCATCGGCAACGGCCTGTTCGTGACGCTGGCAGCCACGGCGCTTGCGAGCGCCCTGCTGCTCGCCGCTGCTTCTACCGGCCCGCAGGCCGCGCTGCGGCAGCTGGACGAACACATCGCCTACTCGCTGCTGCTGGCCTGGGGCGAGGCCCTCCTGTCCGGCATGATCTTCTCGGCACTCGTGGTCTTCCTGCCACACGTCGTTCTCACGTACCGCCAGGACACCTATCTCCCGCCACGCCGGCCGTCTGCTTGAGCGGACCCACGCAGCCCGGCGGCATCGCCCCGCCGTACACTCGGCGCCTTCCCAGGAATCGCCATGCCCCCGACCCGCTCCGGCGCCCGGCTTCTCGTCGATCAACTGCTGATCCAGGGCGTGAACCACGCGTTCTGCGTGCCCGGGGAAAGCTACCTCGCCGTCCTCGACGCGCTGCATGACGCGCGCGAGATGATCAAGCTGGTCGTCACCCGCCACGAGTCCGGCGCGACCTTCATGGCCGACGCCTACGCGAAACTCACCGGCCAGCCCGGGGTGGCCTTCGTCACCCGCGGACCCGGCGCCTGCAACGCGGCGATCGGGATCCACACCGCCTTCCAGGATTCGACGCCGCTGGTCGTGTTCGTCGGACAGGTCGGCAGCAGCTTCGTCGAGCGCGAGGCGTTCCAGGAAGTCGACTACCGGCGGATGTTCGGCCAGATGACCAAGTGGGTCGCCCAGATCGACCGCGCGGACCGCGTGCCCGAACTGGTCGCCCGCGCGTTCCAGACCGCGACGAGCGGAAGGCCCGGGCCCGTCGTCCTGGCACTGCCCGAGGACATGCTGCTGCAGGCCGCGGAAGTGCAGGACGCGCTGTGCCATCAGCCGGTCCACGCGGCGCCGAGCGACATGCAGATCGCCGCACTGCGCCGGCTGATGGGCCGCTCCCAGCGCCCCGTGGTGGTCCTCGGAGGAACGGGGTGGACCGCCGCCGCGTGCGACAACTTCAAGCGCTTTGCCGAAGCGAACTACCTGCCGGTCGCCTGCGCGTTCCGCTGCCAGGACTTGTTCGACAACCGCCATCCGAACTACATCGGCGACGTCGGCATCGGCATCAATCCGAAGCTCGCGCAGCGCATCAAGGACGCCGACCTCGTCATCGCCGTCGGCGCGCGACTGGGCGAGATGACAACCTCGGGTTACACGCTCCTCGATGCGCCACTGCCGGCGCAGTCGCTGGTCCATGTGCATCCAGGCGCCGAGGAACTCGGGCGCGTGTACCAGGCGCAGCTGATGATCAACGCCGGCATGCAGCAGTTCGCGTCACGCCTCGCGATGATGATGCCGATCGAGGATGCGCCCTGGCGCGACTCGGTCGGGCAGGCGAGGAGCGACTACGAAGCCTGGCAGCAGCGGCCGGCGGTGTACGCGCACGCGGAGCCCCGGCTCGACCTGTGGGAGGTGGTGCGGATCCTCGCGCGCGCGGTGCCCGAGGACGCGATCATCACGAACGGCGCCGGCAACTTCTCGGTCTGGGCCCACCGGTTCTGGCGCTACACGGGCCTGCGGACGCAACTCGCGCCCACCGCCGGTTCGATGGGCTACGGCGTGCCGGCCGCGATTGCCGCGAAGATCGCCGCGCCGGAACGCTGCGTCGTGTGCTTCGCCGGCGACGGCGACTTCCAGATGACCGGGCAGGAACTCGGCACCGCGATCCAGTACGGCGCCGGCGTCCTGTTTCTCGTCTTCAACAACGGCATGTACGGCACGATCCGCATGCACCAGGAGCGCGAGTTCCCCGGCCGGGAACACGGCACGCGGCTGGTCAACCCGGACTTCGCGAGGATCGCCGAGGCCTACGGTGCCTTCGGGGCCACCGCGGACACCACCGACGGGTTCGCCATCGCGCTGGCGCAGGCGCTCGCGTTCATGCGGGAGAAGCACCTGCCGGCGGTGGTGGAGCTCAGGACGGATCCGGAGGTGATCACGCCCAACGCCACGCTGACGGCAATCCGCGCGACCGCGCGCCTCGCGCACTGACGGCCGTCAGCCCGCCAGTCCCCCGCGCAGCCACTCGGCGACGAGATCGTCGAGTCGGGCGCCGCGCGACTGCGCTTCGGCCTGCATCCGGCGCACGAGATCCTGCGGCAGCTTCACCGCGAACGGGACGAGCCCCAGCGCACGGTCGCGCTCGCGCTGCGCGCGGCGGTCCGCCTCGGTCTCGCCCGCGCGTCCATACGGGTTGCCGGTGCGGCGCATCTCGTTGGCGATCTTCAGGGCCTTGCGCTTTTCAAGCTCCGTCTTCTTCATCGTCACCGCACGTGCTCCTTCGCGTAGTCGCGGACGATCGACTCGAAGTCGCCGTCGCGGACGAAACCCATGGTGTCCGCCCGCGTCGTGTCGAAACGCGCCGGCCAGCCCTCGACGATCGCCTGGATGCGCGGGTCGGGCTGCATCTTCACGCGGCCGCGCGCGGCCTCACCGCCCACCTTGCCAAGGGCGTCCAGCATCGACGCGATCGAGACGGTGATGCCGGGCAGGCTCAGCGAACGCGGCCCGATCCAGCGCCCGGCCGGCAGCTCGTGCGCGTGCACGAGATTGGCGATCGCGGCCCGCGGGGACATCAGCCATATCGACGCGCGCGGATCGACGGGACAGACGGCGTCGGCCCCGGCCAGCGGCTCCCGGATGATCCCGCTCGCGAAACTCGACGCCGCGGCGTTCGGCTTGCCCGGACGCACCACGATGGTCGGCAGGCGCACGGCGCGTCCGTCGATGAAGCCCTTGCGCGTGCAGTCGCCGACCAGCAGTTCGCCGATCAGCTTCTGCACGCCGTAGCTCGATTGCGGGCTCGGCATCGTTTCGTCCGTCACCACCTCGGGCAGCGTGCCGCCGAAGACGGCGACGGAACTCGCGAACACGAACTTCGGCCGGTGCCCGTCGGCGCGCAGCGTGTCCAGCAGGGCGCGGGTGCCGTCGAGGTTCACGTGCATGCCGAGGTCGAAGTCGGACTCGGCCGCGCCCGACACGACGGCCGCCAGATGAAAGACGCTGTCGGCGCCGGCCGCGGCGCGCGCGATGAACGCCGCGTCGCCGACGTCGCCGACGTCGCTTCGCACGCGTTCCCTCGCCGGCGCGGCCACCTGGTCGACCGCGACGATTTCGGCGATCGCACGGCGTTTGCCGGCCGCGTCGGTCAGGGTGCCCCCCTGCAGCAACTCGCCTATGAGTCGCTGGCCAAGGAAACCGGCGCCGCCGGTGACGACTACCTTCATGGTCTGCTCCCTTGCACTCCGACCTCCGCGGCGCGAGCCGCGCGCGCCGGGCGAAACACCGACGCGTCCTCGTAGTACGCCGCGTCGTCGTTGTCCGCCCAGCCGGGAATCCCGAGCACCGGCAACGGTCGCAGCCGACCCGGGGCCAGTCCGTCATCCAGCGCGGCGGCGACGGCCGCGTCGATGGCCTCGAGCGGTGCTTCCGGGTCCAGCCGCACGTGCAGCGCGTGCGCGGTGACCCCGCGGTAAGGCGCCGTCAGCTTCTCCATCAGCGCGTGGCCGAAGACGATCGCCCGCACCTCGGAGTCCCACGCCGCGCGGTGGACCACGAACAGCCTGCGCCAGTCGTGCGCGGCCAGTGCCGCGACCAGTTCATCTCGCCGCGTCACCAGCAGCACCGCGTTCTCGTCGATCAGCGTCGCGGCATCGCGCAGCGCGCCGCGCCGGGCACCCACGCCATCCCTGGCAATGGCGGCCGCCTGCAGTGCATTCAGACCGGCCTTGGTGCGCGGGAACGTCAGCCACACCAGCGCGTTGAAGAAGTCGTGCAGGTTGTCGCGCGTCGGCACTTCTCCCGTTCGGTGGATGTGTTCCTCGTAGGCGGCCGAGCCGGCGGCCCCCGGCCCGGCGAAGCGGATCGGCCGTCCGTTCGCGGTGCAGACTCCCAGCCGCGATGCGGCGGCGGCGAGCGCGCCGCGCATGTCGCGCTCGCCTTGGACAGCCCGGCCGTGTTCGGCCACGGCCCGGAACCACGGCGCGCCCCAGTCGATGACGCGCCCGCGCAAAGGCGCTAGACGGTCGTCGACCACGCGAGCGTTTCCCCGGCTCCGAGCGGCACGATCGTCTGGTCGCCGAGCGGGAATTCCTCGGGCACCGGACAGGGCCGGCGCCGCAGCGTGATCGTGCCGGCGTTGCGCGGCAGGCCGTAGAAGGCCGGCCCGTGGAAGGATGCAAAGGCCTCGAAGCGATCGAGCGCGCCGGCGGCGTCGAAGACCTCCGCATACAGTTCGAGCGCGAACGCCGCCGTGTAGCAACCCGCGCAGCCGCACGCGTTCTCCTTGTCGCCCCTGGGATGCGGCGCGGAGTCGGTGCCGAGGAAGAAGCGCGGATTGCCGCCGGTGGCCGCCGCGACCAGCGCCTGCCGGTGAACTTCGCGCTTGAGGATCGGCAGGCAGTAGTAGTGCGGCCGCGCGCCGGTCCTGCCTTCGGCCGTCATGAAGAGCGCGTTGCGGTTGTAGCGCAGGTGATGCGCGGTGATCGTCGCGGCAATCGGCCCGCTGGCGTCGCGCACGTACTCGGCGGCCTCCTTCGTCGTGATGTGCTCGAACACCACCTTCAGCGCCGGGAAGTCGCGCCGCAGCGGCTGCATCACCTTGTCGAGGAAGACGCGTTCGCGGTCGAACACATCCACCTCGCCGTGCGTGACCTCGCCGTGCACCAGCAGCGGAACGCCTTCCCGCTGCATCGCTTCCAGCGCCGGCGCGCAGCGCCGCACATCGGTCACGCCCGAGTCCGAGTTGGTCGTCGCACCGGCCGGGTAGAGCTTCACGCCGTGCACGATGCCGCTCGCGCGGGCGCGCACGATCTCGTCCGCCGGCGTGTTGTCGGTCAGGTACAGCGTCATCAGCGGCTCGAACGCCATGCCCGCGGGCAAGGCAGCGAGGATGCGGCTGCGGTACTCGAGAGCCTGCGCGGTGGTCGTGACCGGCGGCCGGAGGTTCGGCATCACGATGGCCCGCGCGAACTGGCGCGCCGTGTGCGGCAGGACGGCCGCGAGTGCCGCGCCGTCGCGCAGGTGCAGGTGCCAGTCGTCGGGCCGTGTGATCGTCAGGGTATCCATTCCCGCATTATCCCAGCCGCCGCGGCGGCTTTCGCGGGCGGATAATCCTCGGGCCATGCGCCTCGCCTCTGCGGAGGACCCTTGAACCTCGACGACCTTGCCAAGCTGATTCCGAGCGCCTCGTGGCGCCTGCCGGAGGACGACGGCGATCCGCAGGAAACGCAGGAGTGGCTCGACGCGCTCGACGCGGTGATCGCGGCCGGCGGGCCGGAGCGCGCCACGTTCGTCCTGAAGCAGTTGCTGCAGCACGCGCGCAACCGGCGAGTGCCGCTGCCGCAGGTGCTGAACACGCCCTACCTGAACACCATCTCGCTCGCGGACCAGGTGCCCTTCCCCGGCAACCTGGACCTCGAAGCCCGCCTCGGCGCGCTGGTGCGATGGAACGCGCTGGCGATGGTCGTGCGCGCGAACGCCGCCAGCGCCGAACTCGGCGGCCACATCGCAAGCTACGCGTCGGCCGCGGACCTGTTCGAAGTCGGCTTCAATCACTTCTTCCGCGCCAGCGACGCCCAGCGCGGCGATCTCGTCTACTTCCAGCCGCACTCCGCGCCCGGCGTCTACGCGCGCGCCTTCCTCGAAGGCCGGCTGGGCATCGAGCAACTCGACAACTACCGCCGCGAGGCGCGTCCTGCGGGCGAGGCGTCGAGCGGCGGCGATGCAACGCGGGCGCATCAGGGTCCCGGCCTGTCGTCGTATCCGCACCCGTGGCTGATGCCGAACTTCTGGCAGTTCCCCACGGGCTCGATGGGCCTCGGTCCGCTGATGGCGATCTACAACGCGCGCTTCCTCAGGTACCTCGAGCATCGCGGCCTCGCGCAGACGAGCGGCCGCAAGGTCTGGGCATTCGTCGGCGACGGGGAAATGGACGAGCCCGAGTCGCTCGCCGGCCTCAGTCTCGCGGCGCGCGAGGGACTGGACAACCTGATCGTCGTCGTCAACTGCAACCTGCAGCGGCTGGACGGCCCCGTCCGCGGCAACGGATCGATCATCCAGGAGCTCGAGGGTCTGTTCGCGGGCGCCGGCTGGAACGTCATCAAGCTGCTGTGGGGCGGCGACTGGGATCCGCTGCTCGCGCGCGACACGCACATGCTGCTGCTGCGCGCGTTCCACGAGACGGTCGACGGCGAGTTCCAGACGCTGTCGGCGACCGACGGCCGCTTCAACCGGGAGCATTTCTTCAACAAGTACCCGGAGCTCGCGCAACTGACGGCGCACCTGTCAGACGACGACATCGATCGCCTGCGCCGCGGTGGCCACGACCCGGCCAAGATCTACGCGGCCTACCACGCCGCCTCGCGGCACCGCGGCCAGCCGACGGTGATCCTGGCCAAGACCAAGAAGGGCTACGGCATGGGCAGCGCCCAAGGCCGGATGACGACCCACCAGCAGAAGAAATTCGACACGGCGGCACTGCTCGAATTCCGCGATCGCTTCGCGTTGCCGCTCACCGACAGCCAGGTCGAGAACGTCGAGTTCCTGCGCCCGCCTCCCGACAGCGCGGAGATGAAGTACCTCCACGGTTGCCGCTCGAAGCTCGGCGGCTACCTGCCGAGCCGCAACGCGACCGCCGCGCCCCTCATGCCGCCGAAGGCCGATGCGTTCGGCCGCTTCGCGCTGGAGGCAGCGGGCAAGGAGATGTCGACGACGATGGCCTTCGTGCGGATGCTGTCCGCGCTGCTGAAGGACCGCGACCTCGGCCCGCGGGTCGTGCCGATCATCGCCGACGAAGCGCGCACCTTCGGCATGGCCGACCTGTTCCGGCAGATCGGCATCTACTCGCCGGTCGGCCAGCTGTACCAGCCGGAGGACAGCACGCAGATCAGCTTCTACCGCGAAGCGGTCGACGGCCAGATCCTCGAGGAGGGCATCAACGAGGCCGGCGCGATCGCATCGTGGGTCGCGGCGGGCACGAGCTACTCGACGAACGGCCTCCCGATGCTGCCCTTCTACATCTTCTATTCGATGTTCGGCTTCCAGCGCGTCGGCGACCTGCTGTGGGCCGCGGGCGACTCGCGCACGCGCGGCTTCCTGCTCGGCGCGACGGCCGGCCGCACCACGCTCGCCGGCGAGGGCCTGCAGCACCAGGACGGCACCAGTCACCTCGCCGCGAGCACGATCCCGAACTGCCGCGCCTACGACCCGTGCTACGCCTACGAACTCGCGTTCATCGTGGAGGACGGCATGCGCCGCCTGCTGAAGGAGCAGGAAGACGCGTTCTACTACGTCACGGTGATGAACGAGAACTACCCGCAGCCGTCGGCGCCGGAGGGCGCGCGCGACGGCGTGCTGCGCGGCATGCACCGCGTGCGCGCCGTCGAAGGCGCGCAGGTGCGCCTGCTCGGCGCCGGCACCATCCTGCGCGAGGCCATCGCGGCCGCCGAACTGCTGGAGCGCGAGCACGGCATCGCGGCCGACGTCTACTCGATCACGAGCTTCACCGAGCTGCGGCGCGAAGCGATGGAGATCGAGCGCGCGCGGCGGCTCGGCATCGCCACCGGCGCCGCGTGGGTCGAGCAGCAGTTGCCCGGCAACGGCACGCCGATCGTCGCGGCAAGCGACTACGTGCGCGCGGTGGCGGACCTGATCCGGCCGTACGTCGCGGACCGTTACGTCACCCTCGGTACCGACGGGTTCGGCCGGTCGGACACGCGGGCCGCGCTGCGCGCGTTCTTCGAGGTCGATCGTCACGCGATCGCCAGCGCCGCGTTGCACGCGCTCGGCCGTTCAGGGCAGGCGGCCGCGGACCCCGTTCCGCCCTGGCGCCGCTGAAGCGAAAAGGCCCGCTTGCGCGGGCCCCCGACGTTCGCGTCGCGGACGATCAGGGCTGCTTCGTCCCGATCTGCTCCTCCAGGAACTTGAGCATCCGGTCGTACAGCTCGACGTTGTTGTCGACCGAGCCGTAGCCGTGCCCTTCGCCGGGCTTGATCAGCACGCCCTTCGGCGGGTTCCCGGCACGCTCGAGCGCGCTCTGCATCTTCCGGGTCTGCTCGATAGGCGTGCGGATGTCGTCCGCGCCGGCCCACATGAACAGCGCACCCTTCATGCGCTCTGCCATGTTCACCGGCGACACCTCGCGCGACGCCGCCGGGTTCTTGTCGGCGCCGGTCAGCTTGCGCGCGAACGCCGCGGCGGCCGGGCTGTACGCCGTATCGCCGGCGGCCGAGTTCGTGATGAGCTCCCAGTCGCTGACCGACAGTCCGGCGACGCCGCACTTGAACAGCTCCGGCGTCTTCGCCAGCGCCATCAGCGTGGCGTAGCCGCCGTAGCTCGCGCCCACGATGCAGATGCGGGCCGGATCCGCGAAGCCCTGCTCGATCGCCCACTTCGCGGCGTCCTCGTGGTCCTCCTGCATCTGCCGGCCGACCGCGCCGAACCCGCTGTAGTAGACCTTCGAGCCCAGGCCGGGCGTGCCGCGGAAGTTGGGAACCACGACCGCGTAGCCGCGCGACGCGAGGATCTGCGCCTCGCGCACGCCGTAGGTGAACTCGCCCCAGCGGTCGGCGCGCACCGTCGGCCCGCCGTGGATGTGAAGCACGGTGGGCAGCTTCTGGCCGGGCTTGTGGTCGCGCGGCAGGAAGTAGTACGAGGGAATCTCCAGCCCATCGCGCGTCTTAAGGAGGAACGGACGCATCTCGACGAGGTTCTCGGGCTTGATCCACGGACGGCTGGCGAGCACTTCCTCGAGCGTCTTCTTCTTCTCGTCGAGGAAATACCACTTGACCGGCTGCCGGTCCGAGTACGACGTGACAAGCAGGCGATCGCCGTCGGGCGTCCGGGAGAAGGTGTTGACCCGCCCGGGCAGCGCGCCGTCGAGCATGCGCTGGATGCGCGTGTAGTCGGCGTCGGTCCAGACGGTCTCGGGCTTGTCGCCCTGGACGCGGTAGCCGACGATATTGTCGGTGCCCGGGTCGCGCAGCACGCCGGGCACGCGATCGCCCTGCGCGTTGGCGCCCATGTCGTAGCGCGGATGCTGCGCCACCGCCTCGCCCAGCTTCCGGTTGTTGGGGTCGTACCTGAACACCGCCATGGTGTCCCGGCCTTCGTTGGTCGCCACCAGCAGCGTCTGGTTGTCGGCCTCGAACGCAAGCGGCACGAACGCCGGGCCGACGGTCGCGTCGAAACGGGCGATCTCCTCCCACGGCGCCGACTCGGACTTGCGGTAGTGGATCGCGTACGACTGGGTGTCCTTGATCCAGGCGCGCGCGACCCGCGGGACCTGGTTGCGGTCGAGCACCCAGGATTGCACGTTGCTCGGCCGTGTCTCGGTGAGCAGCGTCCCGCGTCCGGTGCGCACGTTGAGCCGATAGACGTCGCTGGAATCGGCCGAGCGCAAGTTGCCGGAGGCGATCACCTCCTCGTCGTTGTTCGGCAGCGTGCGGATCAGGTCGTACCCGCGGCAAACGCGCTCGCCGCGGTTTCGGCACTCGCGCGTGGTCGGCGACAGTGTGCGGGTTTCCTTGCCGTCGCGCGAGACGGCGAACAGGCCGCCGCCGTCGGCCGCGCCGGGCCCGGTCGGCGTATTGAACTGTCCCACCGTGTACAGGATGCGATCGTTCCCGACCCAGTCCACCGAGATCACGTCGAAGTTCGAGAAGTTCGTCAGCGCGGCGCCCTTGCGCGTCTCGAGGTCGATGACCACCAGGTTCAACCGGCCGTTGATCGGCGCGGTGGCCGCGAAGAACTTGCCGTTGGGAGACAGCACAGGACTGGCGATGTCCGGGTAGCGCACGAAATCCTTGACCGACAGCGGCGGCGGCGCCACGACTTCCGTCTTCGGAAACTGCACGTTCGGCTGCGCCTGCGCGGCGGCGCCGATGGCCACGCCGGACAACGCGGCGGCAAGGACGATCCTGGTCACAACCATGTTCACTCCTGGTGAGGGACGGCCGGGCGCGGACAGTGCGAGGCCGCCGAAGCGCGCGAACTTTACTCCTGCGGTGACACCGCCATTTTTCGTCACCGGATCAGGATTACCCGGAAGTCGTTGACGTTGGTGCGCGTCGGCCCCGTCTCGAGCAGGGTGACGGCCGCCGCGAAGAAACCATAGGCATCGTGCGCGTCCAGGGCCGCGCGCGCCGTGACGCCGCTTGCCGCGGCGCGCGCGCCGGCATCCGGGTCGAGCCACGCCCCGGCATTGGTTTCGCTGCCGTCGATTCCATCGGTGTCCGCAGCCAGCGCATGGACATCGCGGGCGCCGCCGAGTTCGACGGCGAGCGACAGCAGGAACTCGCTGCAGCGCCCGCCGCGGCCGCTGGAACCGGCGGGCAGGGTGACGGTGCACTCGCCGCCGGAAATCAGCGCGACCGGCGGAGCGAACGGTGCCTTGTGCGCGCGGATTTCGTGCACGAGCGCCGCGTACACCTTGGCCACTTCGCGCGCCTCGCCCGTCACGGTGTCGCCGAGGATCACCGGCCGGATGCCGGCGCGCTGGAACACCTCGGCGGCGGCCTCGAGGCTGCGATGCGCAGTCGCGATCACGCGGTTCTCGACGCGCTCGAAGAACGGAGCGTCGGCCTTCGGCGTCTCGGGAACGTCGCCGCGCGCCCCGCGCGCCAGCCAGTCGGCGATGGCTGCCGGCGGCTCGACGTTCCAGCGGCGCAGCACGGCCAGCGCATCGTCGTACGTGGTGGGATCGGGCGCGCACGGCCCGGACGCGATGTCGCTCGGCGCGTCGCCGGTCACGTCGGACACGATCAGCGCCACGACGCGGGCACCACGGCTGGCGGCCGCCTCGGCGAGCCAGCCGCCCGCGATCCGCGACAGGTGCTTGCGCACGACGTTCATCTGCTCGATCGGCGCCCCGCTGGCGAGCAACTGCCGGGTCATCGCCTTCAGGTCGGTCATCGGCACGGCCGGCACGGGCAGGCTCAGCAGGCTGGATCCGCCGCCGGAGACGAGCACGAGCAGCAGGTCGTCCGGCCCCATCTGCTGCGCGCGCCGCAGGATCTCGTGCGCCGCCGCCTCGCCGGCCTCGTCCGGCACCGGGTGCCCGGCCTCGACCACGCGGATGTGCTGCGTCGGCAGCCCGTGCGCGTACCGCGTGATGACGACGCCGTCCATCGGCACGTCGGGCCAGGCGCGTTCGACCGCGACCGCCATGCTGGCCGCCGCCTTGCCCGCGCCGACGACCACCACCCTGCCGCGCGGGCGCGGCGGCAGCTGCCCGCCCAGGATCTTCAGGGGATCCGCGGCGGCGACCGCGGCATCGAAGCTCGCGCGCATCAGCGCGATGGGGTCGGCGGTCATCGCTACTTGAGAATGCGGAACAGGTTGTGGTGGGCGTCGGTGAAGGCCGGAAGGTCCGGCCGGTCGGCGATCGGGCCGGCCACACCGCGCAGCGCCGGATGGTCGAACAGCTTGCGGTTGCGCGTGACGAGGATCTGGTCGGTCGAGGACAGCCAGTACTCGGCGCCGCTCAGGTGATTCGGCTGGTCGGACACGATCATCGCCTCGAGCCCGAACTCGCCGGCCAGGCGCTTCACCACGGGCAGCAGGTCGATGTACCGGTTGGTCGCCTGGAACACGATCACGCCGTCGTCGGCGAGGTGCCGCACGTAGAGCGCCATCGCCTCGCGCGTCACCAGGTGCATCGGGATCGAGTCGCCGGCGAACGCGTCGATGCCGAGCACGTCGTACTTGCGCGGCGACTCGCGCTCGAGGCTGAGGCGGCCGTCGCCGAGCACGACGGCGGTCTTCGCCGGCGTGTCCTGCAGGAAGGTGAACTCGGCGCTCGCCACGTCGACCACGCGCGGGCTGATCTCGTAGAAGACGAAGGTGTCGCCGGCGCGGCCGTACGACGCGATCACGCCGGCGCCCAGCCCGATGATGCCGACGTTGCGCGGCCCCGGGCGCAGGTCGTTCAGCGCGGCGAACAGGCGCCCGTAGCCCGAGCCCGGTCCGAAGTAGTCGCTCGGCGTGTTCCGGTACGCGTCGCCCAGCAGCTGGCCGCCGTGGACGATGCCGCCGTGGAGCATCGAACGGTACGGCACCGGCTCGCTGCGATCGCGGGTCCGCACGACGCCGTAGAAGTCGCGCCACATGACGCGCGTGTCGCGCGCGTAGTCGCGCGCGCCCTGCACCGCGAACCAGCCGGTCGCCGCGACGACGGCCACGCCCACCAGGCGCGTCCATCCGCCGAGCTGGACCAGCACCAGCAGCGCGAGCAGCACGAGCGCGATGTTGACCTCGAAGTAGCCGGGCAGCGTGAGCGGCGCGACGATCGCCACCAGCACCGCGCCGAGCGCGCCGCCGACCGACAGCATCAGGTAGAAGCGCGTCAGGTAACGCGGATCGGGCTTCATCCGGGCCAGCTCGCCGTGGCAGAACATGCAGGCGGCGAACAGGCCTGCGAAGAACACCGTGACGGCGAGCTTCAGTTCGAGCGACGGGATCAGGTACGCCATCGCCGGGACCAGGCCCGCCAGCGCGGCGACGAACAACCAGCGCTGGTACCAGCGCGGATGGTCGAAGGTCAGGATGAACGTCAGCAGGTAGATCGACAGCGGCAGCACCCAGAGGAAGGGCACGCTGGCGATGTTCTGCGTCACGTGGTTGGTGACCGCGAGCAGCATCACGGAGCCCATCGCCGCCAGCGCGAGCCAGGTCAGCTGCGTGCGCGCCGTCGGCGGCGCGGCAGCCGTCGACGCACGGGCGTCCGCCTGCACCGGATCGCCTTCGGTGGCCGCGGCGGCGCGCAGCGATGCCCAGCCGGTTGCCGCGCACACGCCGGCGAACACGACGTACAGCGCCGACCAGCCCCAGCCGAGTTCCGCGAGGTCGAACCACGGTTCGAGCAGGATCGGGAAGCCGAGCAGCGCGAGCAGCGATGCGAAGTTGGACAGGGCGAACAGCCGGTACGGCACGGCGCTGCGGAAGCGCCGCCAGTACCAGGACTGCAGCAGGGGCGTAGTCGTCGACAGCAGGAAGTACGGCAGGCCGATCGTCGCCGTCAGCAGCAGCAGGATGCGCAGCGTGGGCTCCTCGTCGCCGAGCGGCTTCCAGTTCGTCGAAGCGAGGATCGGCAGCGACAGCAGCGACACGGCGAGCAGCGCGATGTGCAGCGTCGTCTGGCGCCGGACGCCGAGCCGGGTCGTCCAGTCCGCGTAGGCGTAGCCGGCGAGCAGCGTCGACTGGAAGAACACCAGCGCGGTCGTCCACACGCCCGAGGAGCCGCCGAACCACGGCAGTATCTGCTTCGCGATGATCGGCTGGACCAGGAACAGCAGGAACGCCGACAGGAAGATCGTCAGCGCGTACGGCAGCACGGAAGGCCGCTCGGAAGCGCCGACGGCGGCGGTGGAGGACATGCGAAGGGACCGGCGGGCCAAAGCGCGCGATTATCCACCGGAACGGGCCGGCTACAGCAGCGGACTGACGAGCCGCGCCAGGTTCTGCGCCAGCTCCTGCGCGAAGGGTCGACGGCGCCACGCGTCGAGCTTGATGAGGCGCGCGCCCTGCATGTAGCGCTCCTCGAGCATCGCCAGTTGCGCCGCGATCCGCTGGTCGAAGAACAGCGCGACCACTTCCTCGTTCAGCTCGAACGAACGCATGTCCATGTTGCAGGTGCCGATCCACGCGACCTGCCCGTCGATCGACACGGACTTCGCGTGCAGGAAGGCTTCGGTGTAGGCGTGGATCTGGACGCCGGCCGCGAGCAGTTCCTCGTAGTAGGAACGCTGGGCATTGCCCACCAGGAACTGGTCCATGTGGTCGTCGACGATGAGGTGCACCTCGGCGCCGCGCAGCACCGCGGTCTCGAGCGCGTTCTGGAAAGACTGGCCCGGGATGAAGTACGGGGTCGTCACGACGACGCGCCTGGTCGCCAGGTGAATCAGGTTCACGACCATGCGCTGCGCCGGCTGCGTCGACGACGATGGACCGTTCGGCAGCACCTGCGCCGGCACGTCGCCGGCCGCCCGCGGCACGGGGAAGCACTGGTCGCCCACGTACTCGGCCGTCTCGACATACCAGTCCGATGCGAACACGGCCTGCAACTGCAGGGCGGACGGCCCTTCGATGCGCACCATCAGCTCGCTGTACGTCAGGCCGGGCCTGAAGTCCGCGGCGATCATGTTCTGCGAACCGGTGTAGCCGACGCGTCCGTCGACGACCGCCAGCTTGCGGTGGTTGCGCAGGTCGAAGCGCGCCGCCTTGCGGCCGACGCGGACCGGCAGCGCGACGCGCACGTCGACGCCGAGCGCGCGCAACTGCGGCACCAGCACGGGAATGCGCGGACGCGAGCCGAACGCGTCGACGAGCACGCGGCAGCGCACCCCGCGCGCCGCGGCACGGCCGAGCGCCGCGATGACGGGCGCGGTGTGCTCGTCGCTGGCGAAGATGTAGAAGCACAGGTGGACGCTGCCCTCGGCCGCGTCGATGTCGGCGGCGATCCGCGCCAGCGTTTCCGTGTAGTCGGTCAGCAGCTCCACCGCATTGCCGCCGAAGTTGGGCAGCAGGCCGAGGTCGGTCGCGAGGTGCACGCTGGGCTCGTACTGGGGCGTGACCGCGGGCGGCGCGAGCAGCGGCATCGCCCGCATCCGCTGGCGGATCGGCTCGATGGCGTGCATGAACCGGCGGAATCGCTCGGTGCGCCAGCGTGGAACGCGCGGACGGCCGATGAGCAGGTACAGGACCAGCCCGAGCCACGGCAGGAAGAAGATGAAGAGCAGCCACCCCTTCGCGGCCTCCGGCGAGCGCCGCGTCGGCACGATCGGCAACATCGCCAGGCGGATCACCCAGTCGCTGACGACGAACACGGTCGCCCAGAAGCCGGTGGTCTCGAGGTCGGTCATTCGGGCGCTGCGTGGGGGCCGGTCAAACGCCGGCGCCCCGCGCTGGTGCCTCAGTGGTGCAGGATCTTGGACAGGAAGAGCTGCGCGCGTTCCGAGCGGGGCTGGCCGAAGAACTCGGCCTTGGTCGCGTCCTCGACGATCTCGCCCTGGTCCATGAAGACCACGCGGTGCGCCACCTTGTGCGCGAAGCCCATCTCGTGGGTCACGACCATCATGGTCATGCCTTCCTTCGCGAGCTGCACCATGACGTCCAGCACCTCGTTGATCATCTCGGGATCGAGTGCCGAGGTGGGCTCGTCGAACAGCATGCAGATCGGGTCCATCGACAGCGCGCGCGCGATCGCCACGCGCTGCTGCTGGCCTCCGGACAGCTGGCCGGGAAACTTGTCCGCCTGCGAGTTCAGCCCGACGCGATCGAGCAGCTTCATGCCGCGCTCGATCGCCTCGTCCCGGCTGCGGCCCAGCACCTTGACCTGCGCGAGCGTCAGGTTCTCGGTGATCGTCAGGTGCGGGAACAGTTCGAAGTGCTGGAACACCATGCCGACGCGCGACCGCAGCTTCGGCAGGTCGGTCTTCGGATCGCCGACGGAGATGCCGTCGACGAGCACCGTACCCTCCTGGAAGGGCTCGAGCGCGTTGACGCACTTGATCAGCGTCGACTTGCCGGAGCCGGACGGGCCGCACACGACGACGACCTCGCCCTTCTCGACCGTGGTGGAGCAGTTGGACAGGACCTTGAAGGTCCCGTACCACTTCGAGACGCCCTTCATCTCGATCATTGCCATCGCGTTGCGCACTCCCTAGCGAATCACTGCGATCTTCCTCTGCAGCCGCTTCACCATGTAGGACAGCGTGTAGCAGAGGACGAAGTAGACGATCGCGACGAACAGGTACATCTCGACGAGGCGCGAGTCGCGCTGCGCGATCTTCGAGGCCGCGCCCACGAAGTCCGTCGCCGAGATCACGTAGACGAGCGAGGTGTCCTGGAACAGGATGATGGTCTGCGTCAGCAGCACCGGCAGCATGTTGCGGAACGCCTGCGGCAGGATCACCAGCCGCATCGACTGGCCGTACGTCAACCCGAGCGCGTAGGCCGAGTACACCTGCCCGCGCGGGATCGACTGGATGCCCGCGCGCATGATCTCGCAGAAGTAGGCCGCCTCGAACATGATGAAGGTGATCATCGCGGTGCGCTCCGCGCCGACCTGCGGCGGCCGCTCGGCGCCGGTGATGCCCTGAAGGATCAGCGGCACCAGGAAGAAGAACCAGAAGATCACGAGCACCAGCGGAATCGACCGCATCAGGTTCACGTACCCCGCGGCGACGTTCGAGAGCCACTTGATCGACGACAGCCGGGCCAGCGCGAGCAGCGTGCCGAAGACGAGCCCGCCGATGGCGGACGTGACGGTGAGCTGCAGCGTGTACTGCATGCCCTTCCAGAGGTAGGGCAGCGAATCGGTGACGACGGCGAAGTCGAGGTTCACTTGCCACCCCCGATGTAGCCGGGCACCGCCACGCGGCGCTCGATGTACGCCATCACCCGGTTGGCCGTCATCGCGATGACGATGTAGATGAGCGTGGCGGCCGTGAATGCCTCGAAGAAGTTGAACGTGTACTCGCCCATCTCCCGCGAGCGGAACGTCAGCTCCGCCAGGCCGATCGTGAGCGCAATGGACGAGTTCTTGAGCAGGTTCATCGTCTCGCTGGTCAGCGGCGGGATGATGATGCGGAAGGCCATCGGCAGCAGGACGTAGCGGTAGACCTGCACTTGCGTCAGGCCGACCGCGAGGCCGGCATTGCGCTGTCCGCGCGACAGCGACTGGATGCCCGCGCGCACCTGCTCGGCGATCCGCGCCGACGTGAACAGGCCGAGGCACAGGACCGCGGCGAGGAACTGCGCGTGGACGGGTTCAGCCTCGATCATCCAGCGCTTGAGCGGCGGGATGAACTCGGGGATCACGAAGTACCAGAGGAACATCTGCACCAGCAGCGGGATGTTCCGGAAGAGCTCGACCCAGGCGTTGCCCAGCCGGACCATCCATGGCCGGTCGGTGGTGCGGATCGTGCCGACCAGCGCCCCGACCAGCATCGCGATGACCCAGGCGACCGCCGAGACGGCCAGCGTCCACACCAGGCCGGACGCGATCCATTGCCAGTAGAACGCGTCGCCATCGGGCGTCTGCTGGAAGAAGACGCCCCAGTTCCAGTTGTAGTTCATCGGTCGGCGCGCCCCCGCGCTACAGGATTCCGACTTCCGCGTACGGCTCGCCACGGATGATACGTTCGTAGCCCAGGCGCGACAGGTCGAGCGTCTGGAACGAGCCCCTGGCGATCAACTCGGCGATCGCCCGGCCGGCGGCCGGGGCGTGCATCATCCCGTGGCCGGAGAAGCCGCTGACGACGTAGAAGTTCTCGAGTTCGCCCGGCCAGTTGCCGATGATCGGGTTGCCGTCGAGTTCGCACTGCTCGTACAGGCCGGACCAGGTCCTGTGGCACCTGGCCGCCTCGAACGCGGGGAAGCGGTGCGCCACCGCAGGCCAGACCACCCGCTCGAAATAGCCGTGGTCGACCTCGAAGTTGAATCCTCGCGGCTCGTCGCTGTCCACGAGCCCGCCCGAGAATCCGACCCCTTCGGACCTGAACGCGAGGCGGTCGACGTCCTTCACGTACGGCAGGCGTTCGATCGGGGAGCCCGCCGTGAAGTAGTGCTCGAAGCGACGCAGCGGCACGATGGGCAGCGGCATGCCCGCCATCGCGCAGACTTCGCCGGCCCAGGCGCCGGTCGCGTTGACGAAGACATCGGCCCGCACCGTGTCGCCGGACGCCAGTTGCGCCTCGACGACGCGCTTGCCCGACCGCGTCAGCCCGGCCACGCGGTCCTGGACATACTCGGCGCCAAGCGCGATCGCCCTGCGGCGGAACCCCTGCAGCAGTCCGTTCGGATCGCACCAGCCGTCGCCGGGCGAATGAACCCCACCGCCGAGGTCGTCGACGAACATCGACGGAAACCGCTCCTTCAACTGACGCGGATCGAGCATCTCGACGTCACAGCCATGCGCCCGCTGCCTTTCGTAGTTCGCCTCGAGCAGCCGCATGGCCCGGGGCGGGACGATGAACAGGTAGCCGCCCTGCACCCAGTCGACCGGCGCCTCGCGTCCGCCGACCGCCATGCGCTGCGGAAAACCGCGGATGAAGTCGCGGCCGAACTTCGACATCTCGATGTTCTCGGGGCACGAGAACAGCACCCGCACCCCGCCCGAGGCGCGCAGGCTCGAGCACCACTCGTACGTCGGGTCCGGCTCGATCACGCAGACGGACACCGAGGGGTCGAGCTCACCCAGGAAACTGGCGACGCTCGAACCCATGAGGGCACCGCCGACGATGGCCACGTCGCAGCGCTTCAATCGGGCGTCCTCGTGAAAACGCCGGCTGGGTGCCGGCGTTTTCTGTCCATCGGCGGCGGGTTACTGCACGCCGCGATCGTTCGGGTTGGCGAAAGCGTCCTTGATCGCCGGCGTCATCGGGAAGTTCAGGTTGACGTTGCGCGGCGGGATCGGGCTCATGAACCACTTGGCGTAGATCCTGTCGATCTCGCCCGACTTGAACACGGCCGCGATGGAACGGTCGACGAGCGCCTTGAACTGCGGATCTTCCCGGCGCAGCATCACTCCATACGGTTCGGTGCGCAGCGACTCGGCGAGGATCATGAAGTCGCCCGGGTTCGGCTGGTTGGCGATCTGGCCGGCCAGCAGGATGTCGTCCATGATGAACGCCTGCGCGCGGTCCGTCGCCAGCAGCTGCATCGATTCGGCGTGGTCCTTCGCCTGCAGTTCCTTGAAGTCGATGCCCTTGGCCTTCTCGAAGCCGCGCAGCAGCGGGATGGAGGTCGTGCCGGAGGTCGAGGCGACCGCCTTGCCGTTCAGGTCGGCGAACGACTTGATGCCCGAGTTCTTCTTCACCGCCGCGGAGACGTTGATCACGAAGTAGGTCGGGCCGAAGGCCACCTGCTTCTGGCGCTCCACGGAGTTGGTCGTCGAGCCGCACTCCAGGTCGATCGTGCCGTTCTGCAGCAGCGGGATGCGGTTGGCGGACGTCACCGGCTGGTACGCCACCTTCAGGTTGGGCAGCTTCAGCTCGGCCTTGACCGCGTCGACGACCTTCGCGCACAGGTCCATCGCGTAGCCGACGGGCTGCTGCTTGTCGTCCAGGTACGAGAACGGGACCGAGGACTCGCGGTGGCCGACCGTGATCGTCCCCGTGTCCTTGACCTTCTTCAGCGTGCCGGTGAGTTCCTGGGCGCTCGCGCCCGTTGCCACCAGGCCCGCGCCAACCATAGCCAGCAACAGGCGGGAAAGTTTCATGCGATGTCTCCTCGAAATGGCCGACGAGTCTACTAACAAAACGCCGTTTGGTGGCGCCGGACGGCCGTGTCCGAGGAAACCCGGACCCCGGGATGCACGCGCCGTCCAGTGCAATGCACCGGCGCCATGCGTCAGGCGGCGAGGACGGCTTCCGCCTTGGCCTGCTCGCGGCTCTGGATCTCCCACATCGCCGCATAGGCACCGCGGTGGGCGAGCAGCTCCGCGTGCGTCCCGCGCTCGACGATCCGGCCGTGGTCCATCACGAGGATCTGGTCCGCGTGCACCACCGTGGACAACCGGTGGGCGATCACGAGCGTCGTGCGGCTGCGCGAGATGCCCTCGAGTTCCTGCTGGATCACCCGTTCGGTGCGCGAGTCCAGCGCCGACGTCGCTTCGTCGAACACGAGGATGGCCGGTTGCTTCAGCAGCGTCCGGGCGATCGCGACCCGCTGCTTCTCGCCGCCCGACAGCTTGAGGCCGCGCTCTCCCACCATCGTGCGGTATCCATCCGGCAGCGACTCGATGAAGTCGTGGATGTGCGCCGCGCGCGCCGCCGCCACGACGCCTTCGTGCGACGCGCCGGGGCGGCCGTAGGCGATGTTGTACTCGATGGTGTCGTTGAAGAGCACCGTGTCCTGCGGCACGATGCCGATCGCGGCGCGCAGGCTCGCCTGCGTCACCGACCGCACGTCCTGGCCGTCGATGGCCACGCGGCCGGCGCCGACGTCGTAGAAACGGAACAGCAGCCGCGCGAGGGTCGACTTGCCCGATCCCGTGGCGCCGACCACCGCGGTCGTGGTGCCTGCGGGCACCACGAAGCTGACCCCGTGCAGGACCTGGCGGCGCGCGTCGTACGCGAAGTCGACGCCCTCGAAGCGGATCTCCGCGCCACCGACGGCAAGCGGCACGGCGCCTGGCGCATCGGCGATCTCGCGGTGCTGCTCGAGCAGCGAGAACATGCGGTCCATGTCGATCAGGCTCTGCTTGATCTCGCGGTAGATCACGCCGAGGAAGTTGAGCGGGATGTACAGCTGGATCATGAAGGCGTTGACCAGCACCAGGTCGCCGATCGTCATCCGCCCCTCGACCACGCCGAGCGCCGCACGCCAGAGGATCAGCGTCAGCGCGACGGCGATGATGGTCTGCTGGCCGGCGTTCAGGACGTTCAGCGACTGCTGCGACAGCACCGCCGTGCGCTGGCTGTCGGCCAGCGTCTCGTCGTAGCGCCGCGCCTCGTAGTCCTCGTTGCCGAAGTACTTCACGGTCTCGAAGTTGAGCAGCGAGTCCACCGCGCGCGACTGCGCCTTGCTCTCCAGCTCGTTCCAGCGCCGCCGCACCAGCGTGCGCCAGTTCGTGACCGCCACGGTGAAGGCGATGTAGATGAAGAGGCTGACGCCGACGATCCCGGCGAACCAGATCTCGTAGTGCCAGACGAGGTAGCCGACCACCAGCGTGATCTCGATCAGCGTCGGCAGGATCGAGTACAGGGTGAAGCTGATCAGCGACGAGATGCCGCGGATGCCCTGGTCGATCTCGCGCGTCACGGCGCCGGTCCGTCGCTCGAGGTGGTAGCGCAGCGACAGGGAGTGCAGGTGCCGGAACGTCTTCAGCGCCAGCGTCCGCATCGCGGCCTGCGTCACGTTCACGAAGAAGAACTCGCGCAGTTCCGTGAAGAGCGACGTCGACAGCCGCAGCAGGCCGTAGGCGACGACGAGCGCAACCGGCACCAGCAGCACGCCGGTCGCCGCCTGCTGCGCGGGCGACAAGCCGTCCACGAGTTCCTTCAGGAGGATCGGCACCGAGACGGTGGCGAGCTTGGCCGCGACCAGGCACGCCAGCGCGAAGATCACGCGTCCCTTGTGGGCCCACAGGTAGGGCAGCAGCGCGCGCAGCGCCTGCCAGTCGTTGCGGCGTCCGCTCGGCGCCAGGGCTTCCCGGGGCGGCGACCAGCGCATCAGCGCCCCGTCCCCGGCGCGCCCGCGCCCTTCGCACCATGTACGCTCTGCATCGGCCCATTATCCCAGCAGAACCTCGACCTCATGGCATTCGAGAACAGGGTCATCGTGATCACCGGAGCGAGCGACGGCATCGGCGCCGAGCTGGCGCGCCAGCTGGCCCGGGAGCGGCCGCGGCTGGTCCTGGCCGCGCGCGGCGCCGGAGGCCTTGCCCGCATCCGGCACGAGTGCGCGAGCGCAGGCGCCGAAGCGCTCGACGTCGCCACCGACGTCAGCGTCGAGGACGATTGCCGCCGGCTGATGGAGCGCGCCGTCGCAGCCTTCGGCGACATCGACATACTCGTCGCCAACGCCGGCGTGTCGATGCACGCGCGCTTCGACGAGATCGAGGACTTCTCGACTTTCGAACGGCTGTTCCGCATCAACGCGATGGGCACCGTCTGGTGCGTGCGCCACGCTTACCCGAGCCTGCAACGCACGCGCGGCCTCGTCGTCGGCGTCTCGTCGCTCGCGGGCAAGACCGGGGTGCCCGGACGGACCACCTACTGCACCAGCAAGTTCGCCCAGAGCGGCTTCCTCGAGGCTTTCCGCATCGAGGCCGAAGAGCACGGCGTGGCCGTGATGGCCGCGTTTCCCGGCGTCGTGAACACGGAGTTCAGGCGCCGCGGCTGGAACGGCCTGGGCTTGCCGGCCGGCGTGTCCGGCCTCGCGGAGGAAGGTGCGATGCCGGTCGAGGAGTGCGCGCGCCTGATCGCCGACGGCATGCGCCGCCGCCGGCGCGAGGTCGTGATGACCGCGCGGGCGCGCGCCGGGCTGTGGCTCAAGCTGATCGCGCCGTCGAAGGTCGACGCAATGGCGCGGGCCGCGCTCGCGCGCAACCGGCAACGACAATCGCACTGAGGCCCCGATGACGTCCGACTTCCAGCTCCCCGTCGACCGCGTCGCCGTCCTTCGCATGATGCCGATGCCCGCGGACGCCAACATCCACGGCGACGTCTTCGGCGGCTGGATCATGGCGCACGTCGACATCGCCGGCGCCGTGCCCGCGGCGCGACGTGCCGGCGGCCGCGTGGCGACGGTCGCCGTCACGTCGTTCGTGTTCAGGCAGCCGGTGTTCGTCGGCGACCTGGTGAGCTTCTACGCCGACATCGTGAAGACGGGCACGACATCGATCACCGTCGAGGTCGAGGTCTACGTTGAACGCAACCGCCTGCAGAAGGAAGTGGTGAAGGTGACCGAGGCCACCCTCGTCTACGTCGCCACCGACGACCAGCGCAAGCCGCGTCCGTTGCCGCCGGTCTGAAGCTGGGCTGCCGCGCCGCCGGCCGCGCGGCTACAGCGACTCGAACTGCTGTTCGACCCAGCGCGCGGCGGCCAGCGCCCGGACGTCGTCGCCGGGTCGCGCGACCACCTGCAGGCCGAGCGGGAGTCCCGACTCGCCGTGCGCGAGCGAACGCGGCACCGGCACGTTGACCTGTGGCGCACCCAGCAGGTGCCACGGCCGATTGAACAGCGGGTCGCCGGTGCTGCCGAGACCGTGCGGCGCTTCCCCGGGCGCGCTCGGCGCCAGCAGCACGTCGGCGCCGCCGAACAGCGTGTCGATGGATGCCGCGCAGTCGCGCCCCGCCCTGATCGACGCCACGTAGGCGTCCGCGCTGATCGAACGCCCCTCTTCGATCAGGGCCGCGAGCTTCGCCGACAGCAGGTCGCTGCGGTACTGCAGCTCGGCGCCCAGCGCCCGGGCCGTCTCGAACAGCTGCACGGCGCGCTGCGCGTCGGCGAGGCCTGCGAACGCCGTGCCGTCCGCGTTCGCCTCGTAGGGCCAGGGGATCTCGCGCACCCGCCCGCCCCGCGCCGACAGCAGCCGCGCGACCCGCTCCAGCGCGGCCAGCATCGACGGCGCCAGTTGCGACGCCCACGGGGTGGCGGTCCAGCCGATCGCGACCGGGCCGGCCTTGGCCGGCGCGTGCTGGAACTCCGGCTTGAGCGCAACCGCGGCCGCGATCAGGGCGGCGTCCTCGACGCTGCGCGCGAACACGCCAATCACGTCGAGCGTGTCCGAGACCGCCTTGACCCCGGCGCGCGGCACCAGGCCACGCGTCGGCACGAAGCCGACGACGCCGCAGAACGATGCCGGCCGGATCACCGAGCCCGCCGTCTGCGTCCCAAGTGCGAACGGGACCATGTGCGCCGCCACGGCGGCGGCCGACCCGCTCGACGAGCCGCCCGGCGTGTGCTCGAGTCCGTGCGGGTTGCGCGTCGGCCCCGGCGTGAAGTTGGCGAGCTCGGCGCTGACCGTCTTGCCGAGCACGTAGGCGCCGGCGCTGCGCAAGGCGGCCACCGACGCCCCATCGGCGTGCGGCACGTGCCCGGCGTAGATCGCCGAGCCGTACTCGCTCGGTATGTCGGCGGTGTCGATGTTGTCCTTCACCGCGACCGGCAGGCCATGCAGCGGCCCGCGCCAGTCGACGATGTCGTGCTCGCGCGCCGTCGCCAGCGCGCGCGCCGGGTCGAACCACGCGAACGCGCGCACCGCGGGCTCGTGCTCCTTGATCGCGTCGATGAACGAGTGGGTCACGCCCTCGCACGTGACCTCGTGCCCGGCGATCATGCGGGACAGGCGGGTGGCAGACAGTCTGTTGAGCGGTGTTCTCATCGGGGTTCCCGTCGCGGGCCGGCGGCCCGCTCCGGAGTCGAATCTAGCGGAACCCGCCTCGCCTCCGCCCAGCCGAGGTCAACAAACCGGGGGTCGCCGGTGCGGTGAGTGTGACCTGGGTCCTTGCTTGCGCCTGGTCGGCCGGTTCCTCGCTTGCGCCTGGTCGGTGGGGTCCTCGCCTGCGGCTGGTCGGTCGGGTCGTCTCCTGCGAGAGGTCGGTCGGAGTCCTCGCCTGCGCCTGGTCGGTGGGGTCCTCTCCTGCGCCTGGTCGGCCGTCGGCGTGCCTCGACTTCGCGGCCGTCGCGGCGGGCGTCATTCGGCTGAGGCTGCTTCCTGCGGGCGCGCAGCTTTCGGGCTGGCGACAACAGGGACTCGTGTGGCGTGCCTTCCGGCGGATGGCGTGCCCGGCCCGCCACCCTCGCGCGCCTGGCACGCCCGCCGCCGGACGTCCGCTGCGCGAGGCACACCGCCGCCCGCCCAGGCGCCTCGCGGTGACGGAGCGCCGGGAACCGAGCACGGTGCGTGGGTACGTGGGGGCGGCATCCACATCGCGCGGCGCGCCGGCCGCGCTGCGGGGTACCGCGCGGAGCGCGGCTCAGGCGGCGGGCGTGGCCAGTCAGCCGGGCGGCGGGCCGAGCACGCCACCCGCCG
>Ga0209079_10000157_pt1 | contig 31787 bp, 24 predicted proteins | sample PPLLaktember2015_2_FD_187259 | JGI IMG/M metagenome (GOLD analysis project Ga0209079, IMG submission 187259) | Freshwater sediment microbial communities from Prairie Pothole Lake near Jamestown, North Dakota, USA - PPLs Lake P7 Core (6) Depth... | ecosystem: Environmental > Aquatic > Freshwater... | reverse complement strand
TGTTGCTCCTTCATCCCGGCAAGCCTTTTCGTGATGTCCTCTTCTATTTCTTTGAGGGCCTTCTCCGTCTTTTTTCTTTCCCGGAACTGCTTGAGGTCGACCTTCCTTTCTTCCTTCTCTCTGAGGATAAGCCCCCGTGAGTCAATGAAGACTTCGTCATTGATGAAAATCCCCTCTTCCCCAGCCTCAATTCTTTTAAGGCCTTCACGGATGTCTCCGATCCATTTCACGTCAAGCTCTACTTCTTCTGAGTTTTGCCTGAACATGCCCTTCTTTGGAAAAAAGATGAAGTTACCTTCGTATTTTTGGACCATATCAGCTATGGTTCCGGCATCATTACCCCTGAGTACGTGATACTCAAGCTCTCTGAAGAAAAACCTTTCCAGGGCCTTCTCCCGTGTCTCCTCTGCCCTGACCAGGTCGATGAGCCGTTTTGTATCAGGGATTGACTTCCCTCCATCGCTCTTGAGGCTTGCCATCTGCTTCAAGAACTCTTCCTTGGCCCTCTTTTCGCTTCTCAATGATTCTACGGCACCCTTCTCCGCATCAATAAGGTGGGCAATCTTTTCGCGCTCAGAGAGGGCAACGGTCTCTTCGCCGGCAATCTTTTCGCGCTCAGCCCTTGATGTATCCATTCGGCCCTGGTGCGCACTGCGTGAAGACTCCAACTGGGCGAGGCGGCTATTCAGTCGTTCCCTCTCTTCAGCCCGTCTCGTCTCCCTTTTCTTTCTTTCCAATGCCTGTCGCTCGATTTCAGCAATACGGTTCTTTGTCTCCGTAAACTTGCTCATGGCAGCAAAAAGCTCGCCCCTCTCCGCCTCGATCTTCGCCTCATTTTCTTCTACGTTTTTCTTCTGTGTTTCGAGGTTCTCCTGAAGGCCCCTCGACTGGTTTTCCTCATCCAGCAGAAGCGTCTCGCACTCTGCCTTTGAAGCCTTCAGGGATTCAATGTCACCCTGGTAGGTGACAGAGGTTTCATCCAAACTTTCCCTGGTCTTCTCGAGTCCTTTCCGCTCTTCTTCCAGCCGTGCAAGTTCACCTTTGAGGTATTCGATTTCGAGAAGACGATTTTCCATGTCTTTCTCTTTTCCCTTGATATCAACTTCAAGTTTTCTGCTTGTCGTATCGACAAGGGAGAACTCATCTTCTTTGGCATCAAGCTCTTCCCTGAGCTTTACCTTTTCTGCTTCTTTCAGGGCAATTTCCCGGTCTATCTCTTCATGTCGATCTGTTATTTTTCCGATCCTCTTCTTGACCTTCATAAAACCATCTATGAGGATCCGCTTGTCTATCTCGCTCTGCTTGTCGGCAAGCTCTTTGTAAATCTTCCACCTGTTCCACTCGATCTCTGCCTTTTCAAAGGACGCCTTCACCTCGCTGTAGATATCCTCTACACGCTCCAGGTTGGAGCTCACTTCGGCAAGGCGAGCAATGGCATCCCGTTTCTTTTCTTCGAACCTCGTGATACCACTTGTTTCTTCAATAACAACACGTCTCTCCTGGGGCTTCATCTGGATGATATATTCTATTCTTCCCTGCTCTACAATGGCGTAACTGTTAACCCCAACGCCAGTTCCAAGAAAGAAGTCCTGCACATCCTTAAGACGAACTAATTCACCGTTCAAAAAGTATTCGCTGGTGCCGTCCCTGTATACCCTTCTCTTGACAGAAACGTCTTTACCGCCATCGGTGAGGTCGATGGCAACTTCTGCTATGTTGACCGGCCTCTTGCCGTTGCTCCCGTGGAAGATCACATCTCCCATGTCCTTGACCCTGAGGGTCTTAGTTCCTCTTTCTCCTAATGCCCAGACCATGGCATCCACGATATTGCTCTTTCCGCAACCGTTGGGACCGACGATTGACGTTATCCCCTCGTCGAATTGGAAAACTGTCCTGTTATAGAATGATTTGAAACCGAAGAGTTCGAGTCTGTGGAGTCTCATGCTATTGATGCTATCGCTTTCTGAATTCTCTTTACCACATTTTCACGACCGAGGATACTGACTACCTCAAATATGCCGGGGCTTGCTGTCCTGCCGCAGAGGGCTACCCTGACGGGCTGGATAACCTCCACGAGTTTCTTCCCTCCATCCTTAGCCATTGCCTCAAATATCCTCCGTTGTTCGTTCTCATCAAAGGTGGGGAGGCTGTTGAACTCATTGAGAAATCTTTCCAGAATCGGTTTTGTGGCAGAAGTGAGGAACTTGTTTTTTGCATTCTCATCGTATGGGAAGTCATCTGTGAAAAAGAAGGCAGCCATTTCAGCCATTTCCTTTAAAGTTTTTGCACGGTCGCGAAGGTTAATTACTACAGGAATAAGCTTACCCCTGTCAGTGACTTTTATCCCACGATTCTCGATAAAAGGTTCGAGCCTTGCGGCAATCTCTGCCTCGGGCAGCGTTTTCAGGTAATGCCCATTGAGCCACAACAGTTTATCCATATCAAAGATGGAGGGTGACTTACCCACATTCTTGAGGTCAAATTTCTCAATCAAGTCTTCCCGGGAAAAGACCTCCTGGTCTCCGTATGCCCATCCGAGACGGGCAAGGTAGTTCATCAATGCCTCCGGGAGAAAACCATCGTTCCTGTATTCGAGGAGCGATGTGGCCCCATGCCTTTTACTCAGGCGACCCTTGTCTTTCCCGTGGATCAGGGGAACATGGGCAAACTCAGGCGCGCTGTAGCTCAAGGCCTCATAGATCAGGATCTGTCTCGGGGTATTGTTGATGTGGTCATCCCCCCGAATAATGCTTGTGATACCCATTAAGGCATCGTCGATAACGACGGTAAAGTTGTAGGTGGGTGTATTGTCTGTTCTTAGAATCACAAGATCATCAAGCTCTTCGCATTTAAAGGTAATCTTTCCCCGGATGCGGTCCTCAAAAGAGACCTCTCCGTCAAGAGGAGACTTGAATCGTACGACAAAGGGTTGGTCTTTTTTATCTTCTGCCAGGTCGCGGCAGGTGCGGTCATAGTTTGGTTTTCTCCCTTCCTTGAGGGCCACCTTCCTTTTCTCTTCAAGAGTCTCAGAGGAGCAGTAGCATTTGTACGCCTTCCCCTCGTTAAGGAGTCTCATGGCATGCTCCCTGTATATATCCATTCTCTCTTTCTGGAAGTGAGGCCCTTCATCCCACTGCATGCCAAGCCATTGGAGGCCTTCGAGGATATCCCTCGTGTACTCGTCCTTGGATCGTTCTATGTCAGTGTCCTCAATGCGAAGGACAAAGATACCACTCACATGTTTTGCATAGAGGTAGTTGAACAGGGCGGTCCGCGCACCGCCGATATGGAGATTCCCCGTTGGGCTTGGCGCAAATCTTGTTTTTATCATTGAGATTGCCTCCGATATACTTACACTGATTATAAAGGAAAATGACCCCTGCTTCAACCAAATTTTCTAAGAGAGGAAGCTTAGGGTATATAGCTGTAAGCACTAAAACATCAAAAGCTTGTTTTCTTTCCTCCCTTATTTTTTTGCTGATTACTGTGAGTTTAGGGCCATGAGCTTGCTTCGATGCAGCATAATTACATCATTATTGAATTTTGTTCCATTAAGTGGTACAATAACAATCGACAAAAACCATAAAAACAATCAGTTAATGATTGGAGGAAGAATGTTTGAAGTAGGAGAAGTTGCAGTATATCCAGGACATGGTGTCGGAAAGATTGAATCCATAGAAGAAAAAGAGTTTTCCGGAATGAAGCAGTCCTTTTATATCATCAGGATCATGGATACAGATATGACTATCATGATACCGGTTGATGGAGCAAAGAATGCAGGCCTTCGATGTGTCATAGACTCTCGTGAGGTTACCAAGGTTCTTGCTATCCTGAAGGAAAAAAATTCAATCCATGATAACGCTCCCTGGAATAGGCGTTACAAAGAGTATATGGAAAGAATTAAGAGCGGCTCCATTTTTGAAGTAGCCATGGTTTTAAAAGAGCTTTACAGCTTGAGGGTTTGGAAAGAGCTCTCCTTTGGAGAGAAGAAGATGTTTGAAATAGCAAGAAACCTCATAAAAAAAGAGCTTTCAATTTCATTAGATAAGGAAGAAGAGGAGATAGAACAGGAGATCGAGCGGATCTTCCTGAAAAACTACAAGGAATAAGCCTCTTGGACATTATCGTTCAGATTATTCTGGTAATCGTAACAACAGCAACAAGTTATTTTATTTTGAAAGAGATCGCAGGGGGCGCCTTCTGGGGAGCTATTGGCGCTATCTGTGGCCTTGCACTCGGGTATGTCATTATCAAGCTTGAAAACAAGCTGAAGGATATTTCCCTGAAGACAATTGTCTGCAGCCTCGCAGGTGTCTTGATAAGTCTCCTGGTTGCCCATCTCTTTATATCGCAGCTCCTTCTCGCCCTCGTGAAGGACATACCTATAACCCTGCCTATCTATATTCTCTTTTATTTCATTATGGGCTATCTCGGATTTAAAATTGGGAAGGAGAAGAGCAAGACCCTCGATCTTTCCAAGGTGCCGCTTCTCGATAAAATGGAGTCTGCCGAAGATGTCAAGATCCTTGACACAAGCACCATTATTGATGGGAGAATTGCAGATATATGCGATACAGGCTTTCTTGAAGGAACATTTATTATCCCGCAGTTTGTGCTTTATGAAATTCAACACATAGCAGACCATCAGGACCCCGTTAAGAGGACAAGGGGCAGGAGGGGTCTCGATGTACTTCACAGAATACAGAAACAGATGTTTGTGAAAGTCAAAATTGTGGACTATGATTTCCCAAAACTCCAAGACGTAGACTCAAAGCTCGTAGCGCTTGCAAAGAAGCTGACCGGCAAGTTGGTGACCAATGACTTTAACCTCAATAAGGTTGCAGAATTACAAGGGATTGAAGTGCTCAACATCAACCAGCTTGCAACAGCACTCAAGCCCGCCATACTGCCTGGAGAACAGATGAACATCAAAATCCTCAAGGAGGGCAAGGAATATGGCCAAGGTATAGGCTATCTTGATGATGGCACCATGGTCGTTGTTGATGAAGCCCGGAAACTCCTGGGAAGGCAGGTCGATGTGGTGGTTACCAGCGTTCTCCAGACGACATCCGGAAGGATGATTTTTGGGAAACTGAAAGAACTGGCTGACAGGGAGTTCCGTTACCCGGAGGAAATTAAGGTAGAAGAACAGGTACGGTAAATGAGGACTCTTGCAATCATACTGGCAGCCGGGGTAGGCAAGCGCATGGGAGCTGCCACGAATAAACAGCTCCTTTTATTAGATAACAAACCAATTATTGTTCACACCCTCCAGGTTTTTGAGGACTGCAAGGCAGTTGATGGTGTATACCTCGTCGTAAATCAAAAAGACCTGCCTATTGTGCAGGAAGAGATTCTTGAAACATACCGGTTCAACAAGGTTATGAAACTCGTTATCGGGGGTCGGTTGAGGCAGGATTCTGTGAAGAACGGTCTTGAGGCAATAGAGCATCCCTGCGATATCGTTGTGATCCACGATGGTGCCCGCCCGTTTATTTCCCCATCTTTCATAGAAAAAGGGATATTTCTCATGGAGATGTTCGATGCCATCATCCCCGCTATTCCCGTAAGGGATACTATAAAGGTTGTCTCTAAAGAAGGCTTTGTGGTCAAGACCCTCGAGCGAGACTCACTGTGGCATGTCCAGACACCCCAGACATTCAAATTTGACGTAATTTCAAAGGCATACAAGGATGGGATTACAAAAAAACTCTATGGGTATGACGACGCTACCTTTCTTGAATTATCCGGCAAAAAGGTAAAGGTAATTGAGGGCTCTTCTTACAACATAAAGATCACTACGCCCGAAGATTTGGTTACAGCAAGAGGTATACTCGCCCAACTAAAAGGCGATTCATGAGGATCGGGGTAGGTTATGACGTCCATCAGCTCGTTGAGGGAAGAAGGCTTTTCCTCGGCGGGATAGAAATACCCTTTCATAAAGGCCTGTTAGGTCATTCTGACGGTGATGTGCTCATCCATGCCATCTGTGATGCTGTGCTTGGCGCTATCAATGAAGGAGATATTGGAACCCACTTTCCTGACACTGACAATTCAATAAAAGGAATTGAAAGCACAAAAATCCTCCTTCATGTAACCGATCTTGCTCGTAAAAAAGGTTACACTGTGGTCAATATCGACGCCGTTGTCGCTGCGCAGGAGCCAAAAATAGCCCCCATACGAGATGCCATGCGTAGAAGTATTGCTGGAATCATCGGTATCAGTGACGACCGAATCAGCATCAAGGGCAAGACTACAGAAGGTCTTGGCTTTGTGGGAAGACGCGAAGGTATAGAAGTTTACGCCGTAGCGCTTCTTGATGAATCGAGATAAGATGAAAATTTGCAAACAGATAACAATTTTCGTTTGTTATATCGTATATCGTATATCGTATATCGTTCAGAAAAAATTTGGAGGACAATATACTATATACAAACAACGGTTTGCATGTTTTTTGCGATATGCGATATGCGAACGACTAGATGCGGTTGGTACCCGTGGTTAAGGTACGCTTTGCTCCAAGCCCTACCGGTAATCTTCATGTTGGCAATCTCAGGACGGCAGTCCTCAACTACCTTTATGCACGAAACCAGGGGGGTACTTTTACTCTCCGTATTGAAGACACTGATATGGAACGATCGGAAATCCAGTATGAAGCATCCATCATGGACGACCTGAAATGGCTCGGCATCAACTGGGATGATGGTCCTTACCGCCAATCTGAGAGAACTGACCTCTATCGTGATTTTGCGAAAACCCTTCTCGAAAAGGGCTCAGCGTATAAATGTTTCTGCCCAAAAGAAAAACTTGAAGATGCACGACGAGCATCTTTGGACAAGGGTGAGCCCCCCAGGTATGATGGCAGGTGCAGGAGTCTCTCGCAGGAAGATCTGAACAATTTCGAAAGAGAAGGCAGGTCTTATGTAGTACGGTTCAAACCCCCCAGAAAAGCCATCATCTTCAAGGATGGAATCAGGGGGCAAATCCAGTTCCCTCCTGACCATGTGGATGATTTCATCCTTTTAAAACAAGAACTCACACCATCATACAACTTTGCAGCAGCAATCGATGACATGACCATGGGAATCACCCATGTCATCAGGGGTGGTGACCATATATCGAACACACCAAAACAAATCATGCTTTTTGAGGCCCTTGGGAAAAAGCCACTGAAATACTCCCACCATTCTCTTCTAATAGGAAACGATAAAAAACCGTTAAGCAAGCGTCATGGAGCCACCAGGATAACAGAATTTCGCGACATGGGTATCCTCAATTCTGCCCTTGTGAATTACATCGGAATCCTCGGCAGAGGCGTTGTGAAAGAGGTCTTGAATGAAGACGAACTCGCACGAACCTTTTCCCTAAGATCTCTTTCAGGCTCTGATTCAGTATTCGATATGGAAAAACTTCTCTGGCTCAACAAAGAACATTTGCGAAGAATGCCCATCGAGGCGCTTCTTGTGACAACAGGGTTGAATCAAGGATACTCAGAGAAGCTGCTTCTTCTTCGGGAAAATGCACGAACCCTTGTGGAAATGAAAGAGCTCCTGGGTATTTTTGAAGGTACAGAAATTGCTAATAATGGATTAGACTATCTTGCGAACGCCTCAAGCCTGCATGCAGTTGTAATGGTGGTGAAAAAGGTTCTTGACGATGGCAGTGAGGTAACATTTGAAGAGATTTTGGAGAAAGTGATCCATGCGGTGAATGCCCCCAAGAAAGAGCTTTTTTTAGTCCTCAGAATTCTGATTACGGGAAGAACTGACGGCCCGCCCTTGAAAGATATTTTTCACCTTATCCCCAGGGTCCATATCCTTGAGAGGATACGATGGTTAGATCGGAAACTATCATCTCAGTAAAAAAGGTTTTTCGGAGCTTTCCCCTCAAGACACAGCTCCTCCTTATATTTCTATTCCTCCTCCTTATATCCATAAGCTCTCTCACAATAATCTACTCTCGGTCTGAAGAGATGCTGTTGGACAAGGTGAGCGACAATATCGAAGATATTACAAAGGCAATTCAAATCAGCGTTGAAGAGCTTACCTACCGCGGTGACAGTGGGGCAAGATTAAAGAGCTATGTTGACATGCTCAATAAAAAGGGGATCCAGGAGATCTCCATAATGAGCGACAGCGCTGAAGTTATTGCCAGTTCTGATCCAAAAAAAATTGGTACTAAAGAGAAGCTTGGGGAAAAAAAGAACAAAAAAAAGGACCTTATGATTACTGCCCGTCTCGGCGAGGAAAGCAAAAAGGAGAGCCAGCGGCTGTACAATATTATTATGCCTGTCTCAATTAAGGGTCAGAACATCGGGTACATCCTCATCAGCATGGTCCTTGATGACTACAAGGCTTTGTCACAGAAGAACCATATGAAAAGGATCTTGAGCACCCTCTTTGTTTTCAGCATCGGCATCATATTCAGCCTTCTCATTGCAGAAAAGTACACGGAACCCATCAAGAGAATTGCTGATGCAAGTAAGAAAATTGCCGAGGGAGAGCTTGTGAAGATCAAGGGAAGCAGGCGCAAAGACGAGATTGGCGTTCTTATCAGAAGTTACAATAACATGGTAGAAAAGCTAGCCGAGCGAATGGAGTTGGAGGAAAAGCTGAAGAAGTCAGAGCAATTATCCATCATCGGACAGCTCTCTTCGGGTATAGCCCATGAAATAAGGAATCCTCTCAATTTCCTTTCTTTATCTATCGGGCACATCAAAGAGAGGATCCTCGAAGAAGAGATTCACGACAAAGATGACCTTTCAAAGCTCCTGGATGATCTCATAAAAGAGATTCATAAGGTTAATGATCTAATCCACAACTTCCTTTTTCTTGGGAAACCAATAACCCTCAGAAAAGAATGGGTTATGCCGGGAACCATGATCAATGAGGTTCTGTATATCGTAAAAGATAAGCTCAGAAAAGGCGTCGATGTAACATTGAAATGCAATGACGGGCAACCAATGTACTGCGATAGTGAATACATAAGGCTGTGTGTCATGAATCTCCTCATGAACGCTATTCAGGCCATAGAAGACAAAGGAGAAATCACCATCGGTTGCGGCAAGGACAACGGCTTCTCATATATCTCGGTAAGTGACACCGGGGCAGGCATAAGCGATGAAGACAAATCCAAAGTCTTTGAGCCTTACTACTCCACAAAAAAGTTCGGCATTGGTCTTGGTCTCGCAATCAGCATGCGTTTCATTGAAGAACATGGGGGCTCGATTGTCGTAGAGAGCGAGGTTGGAAAAGGAACAACCATGCAGTTAAGGATTCCAGATAATGAGGGATGATAAAGGCAGCATCTTAGTCGTAGAGGATGACAGGTATCAAAGAGAGATAATAAAGACTATCCTCGCCAAAGAAGGCTTTTATGTGGAAACAGCAGATACGGGCAAAAAGGCCATCGAGTTGCTAAAGAACGGTATGTTTGACGTTATCCTCACTGACCTCCGCCTCCCTGACATCGATGGCACTGAAGTCCTGAAAGAGGTTAAGGCATTCAATCGCCCCAGTCATGTCATTATCATAACCGCCTATGGCTCAATCCCTTCAGCCATCGAGGCAACAAAGCTCGGGGCCTTCTATTACCTTGAAAAACCCTTTGAAAAAGATCAGTTACTCCTTGTTATCAACAATGCAGTAAATCAGGTAAGGCTCCTCAAAGATAACATTATGCTGAAAGATCAGCTTGCAGACCGGTTTCAATTGGATAACATCATTGGTGTCCATGGTCGGATGGATGAGCTTTATAAGGTTGTGGGAAAAGTTGCCCCCACCAACTCAACGGTCCTTATTTATGGGGAGAGCGGCACAGGAAAGGAGCTCTTCGCGAAAAGCATTCACTACAACAGCCTAAGAAAGAACAAACCTTTTTTTGCCATCAACTGTGCCGCCATACCTGAAACCCTTCTGGAAAGTGAGCTTTTCGGCTATGAAAAGGGGGCTTTCACCGGCGCCCTTGCCCGGCATATAGGTCTTTTTGATCAGGCAAACGGAAGCACTCTCTTCCTCGATGAGATTGGCGACCTCACCCTGGGCACCCAGGCCAAGCTTCTGCGAGTCATTCAAGAGAGGGAATTGAGAAGAATTGGTGGAAAAGAAAATATCAAGCTTGATGTAAGGATCATAACTGCTACAAATAAGAACCTTGAGCAGGAAATGGCAGCCGGAAAATTCCGTCAAGACCTTTATTACCGGCTGAATGTCATCGCTTTTACCATTCCTTCTCTTCGGGACAGGATAACAGACGTTCCTCTTCTCGTTGAACATTTCCTTAAACGCCTCAATGATTCTCACGGGAACAAGAAAGGGGTATCCCAGGAGGTCTTGAATGCACTTTTGGCATATACCTGGCCAGGAAATGTACGCCAACTTGAGTCTGTGATCGAGAGGGCCTATGTTATGTGCGAGAGTGAAACCATCAGTATAGAGCTTATACCAGAGGAAATAAAGCAATCCCCCCTTGTAAACCCCTCCCTGAGAGAGTTCCAAACCAATTTCGATTCCCTCATCGATGCAAAGCTTACTGGCGCCGAGTATCGCCTCTACCTTTATCTTTCGAAGCTTGACCCGCATGACGAAAACTTCCACCAAATGATGGAGCCTAAGTCTATCATTGAACGGCTCGGCATTAACAGAGACACGTTCTTTGTGGGTGTTGCAAAACTCAAAGAACTCGGCCTCTATGATTTCAAATCAAAAGCAAGCCAGGCCAAGATTATTTCTTCAAACAAATCCCAAAAAAGACAGCTGTAGGAAATCTCCGACTTATTAGAGATTTATCGTCGGAATTATCCGACGTCGAACAGGTATCTCATATTCTGTTAGCGTCAACAGGTTGATATTGCATACATTTTTAGTTCACCCCTTATGGCATGGCAAATGCATTTGTATATTTAGTAAGGTTAAATACGATATAGTAAAGGAGGTGGTAGGCAGGCATGAAAAGGGTCTTAATGTTAGTACTTGCATTACTCTTCAGCGTAGCATTCGTCACAGCCGCATATGCCCAGGCAAAACATGAGGCAAAGCCGGCAGACAAACCAGCTGCGGCTGTTCCAGAGAAGGCCCCGGCGCCAGAGAAAAAGGCTGAGAAAATAGAAGCAGCAAAACCAGCGGATAAGAAGGAAGCCATGAAGACCTTTAAAGGCACTTTTGTCAGCATGGACGCGGCAGCCAAGACAATCGTAGTAAAGGATGCAAAGGGAGAAATGACCTTTGACATATCCGGCGTGAAGAAGATGGCTGAGTTCAAGGCTGGCGAAAAGGTCATGGTTGGATTCACGAACAGAGATACCAAGATGGTAGCAAAGATCGTGGTCAAACAGGCAGCAAAGAAAGAATCTTCCAGAAAGGAAGAGACAAAGCTAGTTCCGGCTAAGACAGATGTTCCAAAACCAGCTGAACCGGCAAAGAAGTAATACAAAAACTAATACCTTAAGGAGGTAACAGAGTATGAAGAAAGTTTTAATGATGGTACTTGCATTCCTCATCAGCGTAGCATTCGTGACAACAGTGTTTGCCCAGGCACCTGCGGGAACACCTGAGAAGAAGACGACAACGACAACCACAACTACAACACCTGAGAAGAAGGAAACTGCAACTACACCCAAAACACCTGAGAAGAAGGAAACTGCAACCAAAACAACAAAAAGCAAGGCCATGATATTCACGGGCGAAGTCACGAACATGGATACGGCAGCGAAGACGATGGCCGTGAAGGGCAAGAAAGGCGACATGACCTTCGACGTTTCAGGCGTTAAGATGAAGGCCGAGGCCAAAGCCGGCGACAAGGTCACCGTGAAGTACACGGAGAAGGACGGCAAGATGATGGCCTCTTCAGTCACCATGGGTGGTGCCAAGACGACAAAGAAGACCACAACAAAAACAAAGGAGACGAAAGTAGAAACAACTACTCCTGCTGCCCCCGCTCCGGCTCCAGCGGCCGCTCCTGCTCCTGCACCAGCTCCAGCAAAGAAGTAATTGAGGCTCAGCAAACGAAAAGGGGACTTCGGTCCCCTTTTTTTGTCACCCAACATCTCATAACCGTATATCGTATATAGTATTTAGTATTTCGTGAAAGACGGATCTTAAAGCGATATGCGAACATGTACTGCTATATATTCACCGGATCTGCCTCAACCCTTACTCCTGGATAATCACTAACAGTCGTGAGAAAATCATAAAGCTGATCTTCATTGCCTTTAAGGATCATCCTCCACCGGTATTTTTTTCTTCTTTGCATGAGAGGACCTGTGATATGTTGTGTAATTTCATACTTGTCTGCTGCTGTTTTGATCTTCTCAACAAGCCGTATCCCGACAAGCTCTTTTTCTTTTTCCACCTCCAATAAAAAAATCCTTACAAAAGGAGGGAATTGAGCATTCTTTCTTTTTTCAAGTTCTGCATTGCAAAAAGCTTTTCCATCAAAGAATCCCTCGAGATCAATTCTCTTTCTTCTGACCATTACAGCGTAAAGCTCGTCAGGCTCAAGGACATCCACAAGGTTTGAAAGGACATGGAACATTTTTTCTCCAGCTCTGTATCCGCCTATCCTCATCAACTCTTCCCATTCGATCATAACAAGCTTATGTGCCTTAAGCCCATAAGGTTTGGAGAGGGCTTGGGTGCCTATTATGATAGCCGGTTCTCCGTGATCCAGCTTCGCGAATGCTTCCTTGTTTTCATAAAAGCTGTTGCCAGTTACAGAAATGATAGTGACACCTTGAAAAAATTCCCGAAACGACCGCTCAAGGTATTCAACCCCAACATGGGAAAACTGGATAAGTTTACTTCCACACTGGCTGCAACGGGCTTCATAGGGAAATGTCCTCCCACAACCAGTGCACGCAAGGAGATCTCTGTGTTTTTGATAGCTTAAGCTTCCTCCACATGCTGGGCAGAGAAAAAGACTTTTGCAATCAAGACACTTGATATGGGAGCTGTAATCCTTTCTCGGCGTATAAATGGCTACTTTCTCCCTGCTCTCAATTGCCCTGGACAATAGCGTGATTAGCTCTTCAGGCAGTGATCCTGAGGCGGATATCCCTTTTTCAATAATGACCTCAACATATTGCTTCTTTTTAGGATATGCCTTTTCTATAATATGTAACTCCCCATCTATGGCTTTTTTGTATAGCTCCAGTGGAGGTGAGACACTTCCGAGAGCAACAGGGATATGCTCAATCTCTGCCCGCCCTATGGCAAGGTTAACAGCATTGAACCTGAAGCCCTCTTCATTCCTGTACTCATCCTCCTCAGGACGTTCTACAATAATAAGTCCATTCCGAAATACAGACAAGAAAAGGCAGCTCCTGCTCCCGAGGATGATGAGGCCCCCTTCATTTCTCGCCCTGAAATAGGCCTCCATTCTTTTTCTGGCAGTCACTGAAACCCCATAACGGAGCACTTTCCCGGGAAACCGATCAGAGAGTTTATCAAAACAAAATTGTCCCACCGTATGGTGGTTCGGTACAAACATCAGAACGTTTTCGCCTTTATGAACATGCTGATCAATTTTCTCCGTGTAGTACTGGAGGCGATCCTTGATATTTCCGATAAAAAGGGTCTTTTCCCCTGAATTATTGAGCTGTTCATGATTGCTTGGTAAAAAATCCTTGTTGGTAAAGGTATCATACAATCGAAGGAAACCCTTATTGTAGTGTTCATAGACAACATCCCGACCAAACACCTTGCAGGCCTTCCTAAGCGTGAGATTGTCCAAGGTATTTGTTTCGATTTCTGATTGTGTTTGTATTTTTACATATTGTTCTATAGATAGCCCAGGAGGCACAGCATATCCCAAAACAAGTCCTTTGGGTGCAATGTAGTAATGTGATGCCCATTCTGCCAATTGGAGGGCTTTCTCACTGAGGAGTGGAAAAAGATCAATAAGCTCGTGGATTTCCTTTAGGCCCTCGGCATAACCCTCTTCTACGCCAACAATGAAACCGATAGCATCTCTATTCTTAAAGGGAACCTTTACCCGGAGAAGGGGTTTTATAAAAGGGACCCACTTATCGGGTACAACATAAGAGAATGTCTTTCTTACAGGTATCGGCAGCGCTACATGGGTTATCATGTAGAGAGGAGAAAATCTTTATAATCGAGGTTCTTAAGGAAGGTTACGTTTCGCAGGGGTTCCTCAAGAAACCGTCCTCCTACCTCTTTGAAAAGATCTGGAGAATCAGTGACAAAGTATTCACATCCGCCTTTCCCTTTTGTGTTCAGAATGTCACCATTTTCAAGGGTCTCTTTTACTGCTTTTGCTGTTTCTCGTCCGGTGTGAACAATTGCAACGTGATCACCCATCACATCCTTGATGACATTCTCCATGACCGGGTAGTGGGTGCAGCCCATGACAAGTACGTCAATGCCAGTCTGGTTAAACTCCCCGAGGTAGCGTTCTGCCATTATTCGTGCCACCATGTCATGCTCAAGGCCCTCTTCAACGATTGGCACGAACAGGGGGCAAGATCGCGAAATGACATCGATCTCTGGATCAAGCCTCTTGATTGCCCGTTCATATGCCATGCTTCGTATAGTTGCTTTTGTCCCAATGACCCCGACCTTTTTGTTCTTTGTGTGGGCAACTGCCTCTTTTGCACCAGGGTCGATAACACCAAGGACTGGGATGGGAAGCTTTTTTTTCAGTATACTCAGGCTCAAGGCTGCAGAGGTATTACAGGCAATGACAAGCGCCTTGATGCCCTTGGTAAGGAGAAACAGGGAACTCTCAAGGGCATATTTTGTGACTGTATGCGGCGATTTGCTCCCATAGGGTACGCGGGCAGTATCGCCGAGATAGACAATATGTTCTGCAGGAAGGAGACTTCGTACCTCTTTGAGCACTGTGAGTCCGCCAATGCCAGAATCAAACATACCAATGGATAGATTTTTCACCGGAAAAGATTATTTTAGACAGCCCCAAATGTCAAGGCAATAAACCTATTGCGCCTTTACTCGAAGCTTAATCCTGAATGACGGCTTTTTGGTGTCATTCGAATGTATGACAAGATCTGCGGTCTTTTTTCCTGAAGAAATCCGAGTTGCCGTCACCATGATGGTGCAGGTAGCATCACGAGAAAGGGGATTGGTGCACCCATTTGCTTGTTCAAACTCATGCTCATTGGTTCCGGTAATTCCAGAGCTGATGATGAGCGGGGCGCTTCCCTTATTTCTTATTGTCACAACCCTGGGGGGTGACGTAATATCCTTCCCCAGAACTCCAAAATTTATTGTTCTGGGACTTGCAGCAATGATGGGGCGCTTCAGGAAAGTTCCAGTTATCTGGACATCGCCGCTCATGGTTATGGTACAGATATTTCCGTTAGTGGAAGTGCATCCGTTCCACTCGGCAAGGACCGAACCGGTGCGAGGGTTTGCTGTGATTGTTATTTCCTCACCCATACTATAGGTTCCGGTGCATATACCGCTTCTTATACAGGAGAGGCCTTTTGCAGTGAAGGTTCCTTTGCCGTCACCCGACCTGGCTAAAGTAAGGTAAGCGACCTGCATGGCCTCTCCGGAGTTTTCATCTACCATAAGGGAAGAAACATCAACTGCCTCAAAATCCGAACCCGTTATCTGCCGGAGCTCACTCACCAGCATATTATTATCCCACCGCTCATCAGGTACGCCGGAGACATACCATGACGAGCCGTTATCAGCGAGGATCAGGCCGTATCGTTTCATAGCCCGGAGGATCACCTGCACATGGTGAGTAAATCCAGACTCGTCGAAGTTTGCTTTTAGCCTGAAACGTTGTCCCATAGGAGGATATTGAAGGCCAGTAAGACTCGACGCATAATGGCGGGCTGGCCACATGAATGCCCTTCTCGTCTGGGGTGCTGTAAACCGAATGGCATGGGTTATCTCACCCGAAGCCACCTCGTCGTACTTCACCAACCCCGGGAGGATCGGCAGGCCTGCCGCATCCGCTGAGGTCCACCCTGAAGGGCGAAGACCATTCTGGCTGAGATTAAAAATTGCCCCTGAGCCTGCATTCCAACCACCATTTCCATCTGGGTACATTGAAAAAGTTTCGTAGAGGATACAATTATCAGTGTCAAGAACGAGAACATGACGGTCTCCCGTTGATTGCTCTCCACCTTCAATGAACGGATACTGTGGAATTGGGTAAGGCCCAGGATCGCTTTCGTCATCATAATCAAAGGTTATTGGAACCATTGGCTGGGTACCAAGAACTATATTAAAGGGTATGCCGATAGGACTACCATTCCAATTCCCTGATCCAAAATCCGGATGAACCGAACTATTTGCCCCGATTGAGGATATGTATGCCGATGATTTCAAATCAACAGGCAGTTTGTCCACAGGGGTATTCCAGATGTTGTTTGACGGGAGGACCTGACAATCCCCTATGAAGGGCGCTGCGTTTACTGAAACGGAAAGGATGAGCAAGAGAAACATGCTTATCAGTACTGCAGGGGATAGCTTTTTCAAAAATTCGCCTTTTCGCAGGATCGATTTCATTGTGTTACGCGTCATACCTGTAACAATCAATACCATATTTCCTCTTATTATCAATGACTTCAGTCATGGTTGGCCTGTCTTTGCTTGTGAGGTGGATTCGGAGGGGGGCGCAATGCGAATGTGAGCTTAGGCAATGGGCGGTTGGAAGAATCACCGGGCTTTCCTATAGCCTAGCGCCTATAACCAAATCTCTATATTGTTAAAAGTCCAAGGGCGTTGCGCACTTCTTTCATGGTTTCTTTTGCTATTGCAGTGCAATCGCGTGCACTTTTTTGTATCACATCGATCACATAATCTGTGTCCTTCATGAGAGAAAATGCACGATCCCTTATTGGTGCAAGTTCTTCGCTGAGGTTCTTGAAAAGGAGTTTCTTGCAATCTATGCAGCCAATACCCGCTGCTCTGCATCCCTTATCAACATCCAGGAGAGCCTGGTTATCAGAAAAAGCTCTGTGTATTGTATAGATATTACAGACTTCAGGATTTCCGGGATCTCCCCTTCGCACTCTATTCACATCGGTTACCGCTGTCCTCAGCTTTTCCCACATAGCCTTCTCATCTTCAAGAATGCCAATATAGTTGTTCAGGGTTTTTGACATCTTTGCCGCCCCATCGACCCCAAGGATTTTTGGAGCTATGGAGAGGAGCGCCTTGGGTTCGGGGAATATTTCACCAAACCTGGCATTGAATTTTCTTGCCACTTCACGGGAAAGCTCAACGTGCTGAACCTGGTCTTCACCGACAGGTACAAATCCAGCCTTATAAATAAGGATATCCGAGGCCTGGAGAACCGGATAACCCATGAGACCCATGTTGATGTTAGCCCTGTGCTGTTTTGACTTATCCTTGAATTGGGTCATCCGTTCAAGTTCTCCTATGGGGGTAACACAATTGAATATCCAAGCTAACTCTGTATGCTCAGGAACATGGGACTGAACAAATATCCTGCACTTTTCAGGCGTTAGACCACAGGCAATGAGAATAAGGGCAGTCTCAACAGTTCTTTTCTTGAGTTCTTCGATGGGGTAATCCACTGTAATAGCGTGGTAGTCCACAACACAGAAAATACAATCATATTCTTTTGTAAGTTCTACCCAATTTCGTATTGCACCCACATAGTTACCAAGGTGTATTTCGCCAGTGGGTTGTATACCGCTGAAAATTCGCTTCATTTTTCCTCCGTGAAAAGTTGCTTCTGTTAAGCGACTTTAGTTCGGTGTTCGGAGTTCGGTGTTCGGAGAATAAATGCCCAGAACTTGAAACCCCTTGACATCTCGTGATCTCACAAAAAGTTGTTCGTCACAAGGGTCTGCTGTTGGTTAATCTACACCAAAAGGTGCTTGAAATCAATGAGTTTCGAGGTCAAATCGCATGCTCTTTGTTTCTATCCTCATGCGGAGACATTACGCAAATTTCATGGCGCATACCTCTACAATTCCGGCATCACGACAACCCGGTGGTTCATCCATGTTTCTTTTTTTTGCTTTCCCATAGCCTATCGCCCATCACCTGCTTTAATTTCGTATACAAAATTCTTGACAATTGATTTTCGTAATACTATAGTTGATGGTACAAAATTGTATACAGTATCCAAAAGGGGGGTTAGTATGGAAGACCATGAAATCTTTAAAAATATCACAATTCTTTCTCTTGAACAGGCAACAGTCTTACCGTATCTGACGTATAGGCTTGCCCTTGACGGTGCACGGGTCATCCGTATGGAACACCCTGTTTATGGTGATCCGAATCGAAGGGTTGGCGAAAACAGGCTGAACGAAGACAGAATGTATACATACTTTCTCGCCATCAACTGTCAGAAGGAGGCCATAACTCTGGACCTCGGCACACCTGAAGGCTTGGAAATATTTAAAAAACTGCTTATGGAACTCAAGGTTGATGTGTTCGCAACCAATCAATTGCCTCGTAATTACAAGAAGCTCGGAATTGATTATGAAATGGTCAAGGCTATCAAACCTGATATTATCTGGGTGGGGCTGACTGGCTTTGGCCCGGAGAGCAACGAACCGGCTTACGATCCAATACTCCAGGCTCGCGGGGGCTTGATGGAACTTACTGGCGACAGAGACGGCTCTCCTTTCGTCCTTGGTGTTCCTCTCCCTGATATGGGAGCAAGCGAGCATGCCTATGGCCTCATCATGAAGGCCCTCTTCAAGAAGGCCTCTACAGGAGAAGGCTCCAGGATTGACGTATCCATGTTTCAAAGCACTGTTTCGTGGCTCACAGTCGCTATCACTCAGACAAAATCATTCAGCAAAACGATTACTCGACGGGGAAATACCCACGAGTTCTTCGCTCCAGTGAGCGTTTATAAGACAAAAGACGGTTATGCCTACATTGCCGTGGGCAACGACATCCAGTGGGAGAGGATGCTGAAGATTAGTGGCTTCGAGGTATTGACAAAACCGGAATATGCGCGGAATGAAGGAAGAATAAAGGATGTGGATAACCTCAACAAGTCTATCGAGGCTGCCACAGCAAAATATACAACCAATGAACTAATCAGTCTTTTTACAGAAGCAACCATCCCCATCTCAAAGGTGAACACAATTCCAGAGGTTATTGAAGACCCCTATATAAAAGGGGAAATCCTTTCATCAACCGATAAAAAGACAGGCACAACGATCTACCTTGCTCCACTTCCTGTGACGACAAGCTTTGTGAAATCGCTTAACAAGCAGCTCACATTCCCACCACGTTTTGGCGAACAGAACGAATACATCTATTCACAAACACTCGGCTACCGAAAGGAACAACTCGATGAATACAAGACGAAAGGGATCATATAGGACAATGTTGAGCGCAGACTCACCAAAGAATATTTCGATCGTATTATCTCTAAAGGGGGGATAATGGAGAATCCAGATGGTCAACAGTCATACGAAAAGGAAGGTTCCTGAGAGAACAGGTTTACAGGAAGCTCAAAGAGTCCATTCTTAATGTTATGCTTGAGCCGAACCAAAGGCTTATAGAGGAAAAACTCGCAGCCGAGATGGGGACGAGTAGAACACCGGTTCGAGAAGCCATTCAAAAGCTCGAAAAAGAGGGACTCATTCATAAACTACCAAGGGGTGGTTTTGCTGTAAATGTGATCGCTGACGAGGATATTGAAGAGGTGTTCGGTGTTCGGAGTGTTCTGGAGGGCTATGCCGGGTATCTCGCAACACTTCGTGCCACAGAAGAAGACCTGCGCGCCATGGAATCAATCGTGAAACGTCAGGAAATCTGCCTTGATAATGGTGAAACTGACGAAATTATTCGTCTGAATACTGATTTCCACGACATTCTGTATGCCTGTGCAAAAAGCAAGAAACTCATAGCTATCATTAACGACCTGCGTGACTTCATCTTCCGATACAGGATTCTGATACTTCGTTACGAGGGTATGGCAACCATTGCAATCCAGGACCACAAGGACATGATTGCCCTCATGAAGGCGAAGAATGCTCGGCAGGTGGAAAAACTTGTGAGAAAACACATTATCAGGGGCATGGGCCTCATCAAGAAGAAGATGCGCCAGGAAGCACGGAGAAAAAGAAGATCAAACGGATAATCACAAAACATGGAACTGGTAAAAAAGGTCCTCCAGGGGGATGAGGGAAGCGCTGCCCGTCTCATCTCCATGATTGAAGAGGGACTCGATGAAGGGTATGAAGCAGTTTCTCTCCTTTTCCCTCATATAGGCAAGGCACATATCATTGGAGTAACGGGCGCCCCTGGGGCAGGAAAAAGCACAGTCGTTGATAAACTTGCAGTAAGTTATGGCCGACAAGGCAGAAAAGTCGGTGTTATTGCCGTAGATCCTACCAGTGCGAAAGGAAGTGGCGCCTTTCTCGGTGATCGTGTGAGGATGAGGGATGCAGAAAAGGTGAAAGGCATCTTCATTCGCTCTATGGCGCACCGTGGTTTCCCGGGAGGTGTTGCAAAAGCAACACTTGGCGCAGCGTATGTTCTTGATGGCCTTGGCAAAGATATTATCCTCATAGAGAGTGTAGGCGCAGGACAGACTGAAATACAGATATCAATGATCTGTGATTCTGTCATTACCGTGCTTACCCCTGATTATGGAGACGAGATTCAGTTAATGAAAGCAGGCCTCATAGAAATCGGCGATGTCGTGGTGATGAACAAAATGGACAGGCCTGGTGCTACAGAGGCGGCTGAGGATATAAGGTTTTTCCTTAACAACCGTGAGGATCAACCCTGGCAGATTCCTGTGATGGCCATGGAAGCAAGGAGAGGCAAAGGGATTGAGGAGCTCATGGCAGCACTTAAGCTCCATCATACATATTTGGAAAACGATACTCAAGGAAAATCCAAGAAAAAGGACAACACAAGAATTCTTGTATTAGCCCTATTTAAGGAAGAGTTCTGGAGTTTAACGTTAAAAAGAATACAGGGTGAGACGGCTTTTGGGGAGGTTCTTCAGAAAGCACAAGATGGCTTGATCGATCCCTACAAGGCTGTTCAGATGGGAATAAATCTTGCGCTGACAAAGGGATAGAACGTTAAACAACATAAAGCATAAAAAAACCTGACATATTTCGGGAGGATATAGTATGCAGAATAAAAAGAATTTAAAGGTCTTAATAGCAAAACCTGGTTTGGATGGGCACGACAGGGGCGCTAAAGTTGTTGCTCAGGCGCTCAAGGAGGCTGGTATGGAAGTCGTCTATTCTGGTCTTCACAGAACCATCGACCAGATCGTAAATATTGCTGTTCAAGAGGATGTTGATGTAATCGGCCTTTCCATTATGACAGGTGCCCATATCCCCATTACCCAGAGACTTTGCCAAAAGATTAAGGAAAGAGGTATTGGAGATAAAATGGTTTTTGTCGGCGGAGTTATCCCCACGAGGGATGTACCAAAGCTGAAAGAGCTGGGAGTAGCTGGGGTCTTTCCAGGTGGAACACCCCTTGCTGAGACAATTCAGTTCCTACAGTCGATTTCAAAAAAGGGATAGGAGGAGACCATGGCTGTAGCACGTTATATTAAAGATGAAAAAGACCAGATCCTCGATGTCATACTCGAATCAGGAATTCATGTAAAGCCTTCATACTCTCAAAAAGATCTTGATGCAATAGGCTTTTCCTATGATAAGGATGTAGCAGACCCTGGTGAATATCCTTACACACGTGGCATACACGCTCTCGGATACCGGTCGCGGGCATGGACGACACGGCAGTATACCGGTTTCGGTACACCGCAAGAGACAAATGAACGATTCAAGCTTATGATTTCCCATGGTCAGACAGGGCTGAACGTAGCCTTCGACCTTCCAACGCAGATGGGTTACGACTCTGACGATCAAATGTCAGAGGGTGAGGTTGGCAGGGTTGGAATGGCGGTTGACACGCTACGCGACTTTGAGATTGCTTTTAAGGATATCCGGCTTGATAAGATCGGGAGCGGGCTTACGATTAATGCCGTTGCATCGATTATGCTTGCCATGTACCAGGCGGTGGCAGAGAAGTATGGGTATGACCCCAAGGTCATATCGGCAACCCCTCAGAATGACATCCTGAAAGAGATGATCGGGAGAGGGGCCTGGATTTTCCCGGTTGAACCGGCTGTGAAGCTCATCGGCGATACGATTGAATATTCAATGACTGTCCTGCCCAGAACAAACCCGGTGAGTGTGTGCGGTTATCACATCAGGGAATCGGGCGCTACGCCAGCCCAAGAAATTGCATGCGCAATCCTTATTGCCAATGCCTATATCGATAACGTCCTGGCAAGAGGTTATGATGTTGATGCGTTTGTTGGAAGGTTCTCGTTTAATCTCAATGTGTTCGGTAACATGTGGGAGCAGGTTGCAAAATTCAGGGCAGCCCGCAAACTATGGGCTCGGAACCTAAAAGAAAAGTACAACGTGAAGAAGGCGCAAAACCTCTTCCTCCGTGGACTCTTCGGTGGAGGTGGGTACGGCCTCACCAAAGCACAGCCGGAAAACAATATCATGCGCGGCGCCTATTATGCCCTTGTTGCAGCCCTCTCCGGGGCTCAGACAACCGCTTTATGCAGCTACGATGAGGCATATACAATACCAACACCCCACTCGGCCCTCCTGTCTCTCCGGACGCTACAGCTTCTCATGGATGAGATGGGCCTTCGGGATACCGTTGATCCTCTTGCGGGAAGCTACTTCATTGAAACCCTCACCAAGGAGATGGAGCAGAAGATTGAAGAGGAGATGGACAAGATTGTGAAATTTGGCGGCATCATTAAGGGTGTTTCCGAAGGGTATATCCAGAGGATGGTAGCTCGACAGGCATTTGAGGTGGAAAAAGGCCTGGAATCGGGAGAGCTACTGAAGGTTGGGGTAAACATCTATAAAGAAGGGGAATCCATGGATGTGGACCTCCATGAGTACAACTGGGAGTCAGCAGAAAAACAGATAGAAGCCCTTCGTGCAGTCAAAAGGGAACGTTCCGAGAAGGATGTATCTCGGACCCTGAAAGAACTTGAGTCAGCAACCCGGGATGGCAAAAACGTGATGCCCTATCTGGTCGCATGTTGTAAGGCATATGCCTCCGTTGGCGAGATGGCCGATATCTTCAGGCAAATTTTTGGAGAATTTAACGAACCATCGTTGTTTTGACAGAAAGAGATAAAGACAATGGAGAAGATGATAAATCTGAAATTCGAATATCTAAATACTAAACAAATTCCAATGTTCAAATTTCAAATATTTTAATTTCGATATTGTTTAGAATTTGGAGCTTAGATATTGGTGATTGCTTTTACGTTGGGAGGAATATATGAATGAAAAGTTATACCGGCTTGGATGTGACATAGGTGGCACGTTTACTGATTTTGTCCTGCTCAACGATCAAACAGGGGAGATTAAGACCGGGAAATGCCTGACTACCCCGCAGGACCCTTCCGACGCTGTTGAAGAGGGAATTAGGGCTTTGGAGGCTACAACGCCTGATTTCGTCGGGAAGCTGGACGAGCTGATTCACGGAACAACCCTTGTTATCAACTCTATTATCGAGAGGAAAGGGGCAAAGACCGGTCTCATCACGACAAAGGGCTTCAAGGACATCCTCGAAATAGGAAGGGAGATACGTTATGCTCCCTATGACATTTTTGCCGAATTTCCCGAGCCCCTCATACCCAGACGGTATCGCGTCGAAGTTGATGAGCGGATTCGTAGTGATGGGAGTGTTTTAAAAGCCCTTGATCCGAAAGATGCGCGCAATGCTGTCCGCGCGCTCCTGAGCATGGGCATCGAGTCCATCGCCGTGTGCCTCCTGAACTCTTTTGAAAATCCAGTCCATGAACAGAAAGTCCTTGAAATTATTGAGAAGGAAGCACCGGGGATCTCCACATCGATCTCATACCACGTATTACCTCAAATCAAAGAATATGAGCGAACAAGCACAACGGTTACCAACGCCTATGTCAAACCGTTAACCGGGCGATATCTTTCTAAGCTGGCCGGTCGCCTCTCATCAATAGGTTTTAAAGGAAAGCTTTTCATTATGCTTTCCAGCGGCGGCGTTACTTCCGTAGAGACGGCAGCCGAGTTTCCTGTAAGGATCATTGAGTCTGGGCCTACTGCGGCTGTTATCGCAGGCCAATACTATGGTAAGCACTTCAACATCCCCGAGATGTTCTGTTTTGATATGGGCGGTACAACTGCAAAGTCATGTCTCATCCAGAAAGGGGTCGCCGGAGTGGTACCCACCTTTGAAGTTGGACGGGTGCAACGATTCATGAAGGGAAGCGGCCTCACGATCCAGGTACCGGTCGTTGACCTCATGGAGATTGGCGCAGGAGGTGGCAGCATCGCCAAGATAAGCAAGTTGGGTACCCTTCAGGTTGGGCCGGAAAGTTCAGGTGCAGCGCCTGGACCGATCTGTTACGGCAGGGGCGGCACTGCGCCATGTGTAACGGACGCCGATCTCGTGTTGGGTTACCTCGACGAGAACTATTTTCTCGGCGGCGAGATGACACTTAACAAGGAAGCTGCAAGGCGTGGGGTTGAAGAGAAGATAGCCAAACCCCTGGGTGTCTCCTTTATTCAGGCCGTATGGGGCATCCATGACCTGATCAATGAGACCATGGCTGCCGCTGCCAAAACCCACATTGCAGAGAAGGGAGGAAATCCCAAGATTGTAACCATATCAGCCTTCGGAGGTGCAGGTCCTGTCCACGCCTATGGCCTTGCTAAAAAACTGGGGGCGCCCCGAATGCTCATACCTCCCAATGCAGGTGTAGGCTCTGCAATGGGCTTTTTCACTGCTCCCAGGGCATTTGATCTTTTGAGAAGTCATAAAGTTTCCCTGTCTGCCAGCAATTTTAAGGAAATTGAACATATCTTTCAAGGACTTGAGAGTGATGCCGGAAAAATACTGAAGAAGGAAGCAGCGGATGATATCATCCGGTATGAACGCTCTCTCGACATGCGATTTGTGGGACAAGGCTCTGAAGTCAACGTTCCCCTAAAAACCGGAGACTTTACTAAACTTAAGAGAGAAGAAGTTCGGCGCCTCTTCGATGACATCTACGAGAAGCTCTATGGAAGAACCTACCCTGAATCAGAGGTTGAATTCATTAATTTCAAGGTAAGGGCCAGCCTTCCGGAAAGACTCCTACAGCTCCCGAAGCTCGAAAGGAAGCAAGGGCATAATCTCAATACGGCCGTGAAAGGTCAGCGTCTCGCATACTCTCCCATTGCCCGGGAATTTATCCCCTATACGGTGTATGATCGTTACAAACTCTTTCCCGGAGATTCATTCCAAGGTCCAGCCATTATTGAGGAAAAAGAGTCCACCCTCATTGTGGGAGAGGATGCCCATGTGTCAACTGATGATTATGGATTTTTGTGGATAGACCTGAAGGAGGTGCGATAATGGGCCGTACTTTTGATCCGATCACATTAGAAATTTTGTGGCGAAGACTCATTTCCATTGTGGATGAGGCTGACTCAAGTGTTGCCCGGACTGCATTTTCAAGTCTCCTCAGGGATGCCCATGACTATACTTGCATGTTTACCGACAGAAAAGGCCGAGAACTGGCGCAGGGATCATTCGCAACGCCCGGGCAGTCAGGCGCGATGGCCCTTGGAGTGAAAAACCTCGTCAATAAATACCCAGTAGATTTTTACAAACCCGGTGACGTTTTCATCACAAATGATCCTTGGGCTTTGGCTGGGCACCTAAACGATGTTTGCGTCATGAGCCCCATTTTCTACAAAGATAAACTCGTTGCATTTACGGCATGCGTATTCCATCATTCCGACATCGGCGGCCGCGTTGCCTCTGACAACCATGATGTCTTCGAGGAGGGCATCTTCATCCCCCTGGTAAAACTCTACGACCAGGGGGTGCTCAACCAGTCGGTCATCGACATGATCCGATGGAATGTACGAACCCCTGATGAGGTTACCGGAGACATTCGTTCCCAGATAGCAGCGAATCACGTCTGCTCTGAGAAGGTATGTCAGATGCTCAAGGACAGCGACCTTGAAAACCTCGACGATCTGGCAGACCAGGTCATCAGCCTTACCGAGAAAAGCATGCGGGAGGAGATCGACAAAATACCCGATGGCGTTTATCATGCCAAGGGCCTGGTCGAGCAGATGAAGGACAAAGAAGACATTGTTATTCAGGCAAAGGTCGAGGTAAAAGGCAGTGACATCATCGTCGATCTTGAGGGGTCTTCACCCCAGGTGAACTGGGGCGGAAATGTAGTTTTCAACTTCACCTTTGCCTATGTGTTCATGGCAGTCAAAAGCATGTTTGCACCGGACATCCCCAACAACGACGGTTGCGCAAAACCCATCCAGCTCTCAGCCCCTGAGGGGTGCGTCCTGAACTGCAAGTTTCCGGCTGCTGTGGCAGCCCGGATGGGGGTAGGTCATTTTCTGACGGAAGTCATATATCGGGCCCTATCCGGTGTCTTGCCCGGGAAGGTCATTGCGGGGTCCGGCGGAACTCCGGCAGCGATGAACGTCTTCTATGGGCGGAGGAAAGACGGGAAGAACTGGCATTCAGTAATTATTCGAGGTGGCGGCATGGGGGCAAGCGCTGCCAATGACGGCAATTACGTCTATATTTTTCCCGCCAATGGAGCAAACACGCCTGTCGAGATATTCGAAAGTGATACCCCCCTTATTGTGGAGAAGAGAGAACTTCTTACCAATTCTGGCGGCCCTGGGAAAACGAAAGGCGGTTTAGGGAAAAGGGAGCTTTTCAAGGTGCCTGACGACGAGTATGCCCCTATCCCGCCTGTAAACCTTGGAATCCAGGCCGGAAGATATACATACCCGGCTGAAGGCCTGTTCGGTGGCAAGACAGGCACAAAAGCACAGTTTCTCGTGAATGGAAAACCGGGGAATTCTTATGGACTGACACAGATGAAACCGGGTGACATTGTTACCATTGATGCCCCAGGAGGCGGTGGTTACGGAAGCCCATTCGAGCGGGATCCCGAAATGGTAGTCAATGATGTGATGCAAGGATATGTGAGTATTGAAAGCGCCAGGAATGACTATGGCGTGGTTATTGATCCAAAGACATATAAGGTGGATGAGAAGGAGACAAAGAAGCTGAGAAAGAAATGAGACATGCAAATTCTAAATTCGAATATCGAAATCCGAAACAATTTCCAATATTCAAATTTCAGAAATTTGGATTTTGATTTTGTTTAGGATTTAGAGCTTAGATATTGGTGATTGCTTTTATGCGAGGAGGGGAAATGAAAAAAAGCTTTGATGCAAAAGTTAAAACAGAAGCAGATCTGAAGGCGCTCCAGTTAGAAGGACTGAAATGGACGGTAAATCACGTCTATAAAGGCTCGCAGCACTACAAGAAAAAGTTCGACGAAGCCAAGGTAAAACCCGGTGACATTAAGACCCTTGACGACATCAGGAAATTGCCCTTCACCACAAGCAAGGATTTGCAGGAAGGCTACCCCTTTCCCCTCCGGAGCGTGCCCTTCGAGAAGATTGTCCGTATTCACGCATCGAGTGGTACCACCGGGAAACGAAAGGTGCTCTGCTATACGTCAAAAGATGTTGACGACTGGGCCAACATGTTCGCCCGATGCTATGAGTATGCAGGGTGTTCGGCAGAAGACCGCATACAGATTGCTGTTGGTTACGGCGTGTGGACGGCGGGCTGGGGATTCCAGAATGGGTGCGAGCGATTCGGCTCCATGTCAATCCCCATCGGCCCCGGGAATCTCGAGATGCAATTGCAGTTCCTCGTGGATTTTCAGACAACTGCTATGTGCTGCACGGCATCCATGGGTCTTCTCATGGCAGAGGAGATTGACAAGGCAGGGTTACGTGATAAGATTGCGCTGAAGAAGATGATTTTTGGTTCAGAGCGGAGCAGCGATGCCATGCGGCAGCGTATTTCAGACCTATCCGGTGTCCCCATGGAAGAACTGTATGACATACCCGGTATGACCGAATTGTACGGACCGGGAACGGGTTTGGATTGTAAGTACCACACAGGGATCCACTACTGGGCTGACTATTATTTCCTTGAGCTTTTAAACCCGGAAACCCTGGAGCCGGTACCGGTTGGAGAAGAAGGAGAAATGGTAGTCACCACCCTCATGAAGGAAGCAGCTCCCCTCGTTCGATACAGGACAAGGGACATTACCCGTCTTATTCCTGGCACGTGTCAGTGCGGAAGCCTGATGCCCCGGCATGACAGACTTCTTGGCAGGTCTGATGATATGTTTATCTTCAGGGCGGTTAATATCTATCCCAGCCACATCGACGAGATAATATCGAAGTCAGAGGGTGTTGGGAGCGAGTACCAGATTCACCTTTTCAGAAAAGAAAGTGGAAAAGACCACATGCTCATCAAGGTTGAACGTGCAAAAGGTCAGGCAGAGGATAAAGAGCAGGATAAGCACGTAAGAAAAAATATTGAGCATGCCATTAAAAAACAGATCATGGTGAGCTGTGATATTGAAGTAATGGATTATGGAGAGCTTCCACGGTCGGAAAGAAAAACGAAGCGGGTGTTTGATACCCGGGGATAAAGCATAACGCAGAGAGCATAGGGCATAGCGTTAACCCTTTGCGCTTGGCTCCATGCTCCATGCTGCATCTAAAAGGAGGGTCATCGTGAACCGATATGATTACCACAAACCAGGTACGATCGAGGAGGCTGTTAGCTTAATGGCCACCCTCGACGGGGCACAGTATATTGCCGGAGGAACCGATGTCATGGTCCTCATCCGGCAGAAGAAACTGAACCCGAAGAGTCTCATCTCCATCCGGAATATCAAAGATCTTGCCTACATCGATACCGCCAAGGGCCTGAAATTCGGTGCCGCTACAACCCACAGCGAAATAGACGGCCATGAAATCATCAAAAGGACATACTCGGCCCTTACTGACGCAACGAGCCACCTTGGTTCCTGGCAGATACGAAATGTGGCAACTGTAGGAGGCAATATATGCACTGCTGCTCCTTCGGCAGATACTGCGTGCCCTCTTCTTGTCCTGGATGCCATGGTATCTATCATAGGACCGAAGGGTTCCAGGGATGTAGCCCTTGACGATTTCTTTCAGGGGCCTGGCAAAACAGCCCTTGGACAGGGCGAACTTGTCAAGGGATTCGTGATCCCTGCTTTTGGAGATAATACCGGTTCTGCCTATATCAAGCATACACGACGCCAGGCTATGGACCTTCCGATCCTTGGTGTAGCAACAAGGATAACAATTTCTGTAAAAAGCGGAAGCGAGGTTCGATGCAGGGATATGTTCTGCACCATAGACAGCATTGCAAATATACTCACAAAGCTGAAAGATGAAGAGCTTAAAGTTGAAGATGCAAGGATTGCCATGGGTGTTGTTGCGCCGACGCCCATGCGGGCAAAAAAGGCAGAAGCAGCATTGAAAGGAAAAATCGTCTCTCCTGAGCTTTTTGAAGAGATAGGAAACATTGCAGCCAGTGAAGCCAAGCCGCGGGACAGTATACGGGGTGAAGCCTGGTACCGGAGCGAGATGATAAAGGTTCTTGTTAAGCGGGCGCTCATAAAGTCTATCGACAGGATTATACGACCGGATGAGGCAATCTACCCGGAAAGGTTATGGTAGGGAGGCTATAATGAAAAAAGAGATAACATTTACATTAAATGGCGAAGCAGTAAACGTTGAGGTTGATGTACAGTGGACCCTCCTCTACCTGCTCAGGGAAGTCCTGGAAATGACCGGCACGAAAGAAGGCTGCGGGTATGGTGAATGTGGCGCATGCACGGTCATAATCGATGGTCAGGCAGTAAACTCGTGTCTCTACCCGGTAATGGAGGCAGAGGGTAAGACCATTACCACCATTGAAGGACTTGCATCCAAAGACGGTCAGCTTCATCCACTCCAGACAGCATTCATTAATGACGGGGCTGTTCAGTGCGGATTCTGCACGCCTGGCATGATCATGTCTGCCAAGGCCCTTCTTGATGCAAAGGACAAACCGACAGAGGAAGAGATAAAGGATGCTGTTGCAGGAAATCTTTGCAGGTGTACGGGATATGTAAAAATCATTGATGCGATTAAAACTGTCGCAGGCGGGAGGTGAACATGAACAATCTCACAACAGTAGGACAAAAGATACCGAAACGTGACGCACCGCCCAAGGTAATAGGCGCTGCCGTGTATATACAGGACATGAAGGTGCCCGGCATGCTCCATGGAAAGATCCTCTATAGTAAGCATGCCCACGCCAGAATACTGAAGCTCGATACATCAAAGGCAGAAAAGCTCGCCGGTGTTCGGGCCGTGATCACTGCAGCAGATATGCCTGCCACCTTCAGGATAGGCGTCATGAAGGACAACCCACCACTCAAGGCAGGAAAGGTCCTGTCGATCCGTGATGAGATTGCGGCCGTTGCTGCAACAAGTCCGGAAATAGCGGAAGAAGCCCTCTCCCTCATCGAGGTTGAGTACGAGGTATTGCCGGGAATATTCGATCCCGTGGAGGCGATGAAGGAAGGAGCAATGCTTGTCCACGAAGAGACAAAGTCCAACGTGCTGAAGATGCCCTGGAAACTTGTCTGCGGTGATGTGGAGGCTGCCAAGAAAGAATCGGCTTTTATCGTTGAAGATACATTCAGCACTCCGTGGGTAACACACTGCTGCCTCGGTACAAGCGGATGTATTGCACAGTTCGATACAAAAGACAACCTCACCATGTACAGCAACACCCAGATCCCGTCTCTGGCGCAGAACGACTACATTGACGCGTTGAATGCATTTGGACTCAAAAACAGGCGTGCACGGATTATCCAGTGCACAATTGGTGGCGGGTTCGGAAGCAAGCTCGATACCTATTCTTATGAGTATATTGCAATCATGCTGGCACTTAAGACGCGAAAACCTGTCAAGATCGTCTTCTCGAGGGAGGAAGAATTTTTCGCCACATCGCCCCGCCAGTGCACAATCACGAAGATCTCCCACGGGTGCGACAAGGAAGGTCGCCTTACATTCAGGGAGATTGAAATGATCCTCGATAACGGGGCCTATACATCCTGGGGAGCCACCACGCCATCGGTCATGATGCTCCCTATCTCGTCGCTGTACAAGGTACCGAACGTCAAATACACAGCAAAGTGTGTCTATACGAACAACACGTACAGCCAGGCCATGCGCGGTTACGGGAATCCACAGGCAACCTTTGCCATTGAATCCTCGCTGGATCAACTGGCGGAAGTGGCCGGCATCGACCCGTATGAGCTTCGGCTGAAGAATGCAAATGAGCCCGGTGAGTTAACTCCTCAGAATTTTAAGATTACCTCCTGTGGTATGAAGGAGTGTATGGATGAAGTGGTAAAACGTCTCGACTGGAAAGGGAAGCATGGAAAGGGCACAGGAAGGGGCGTCGGCATGGCCTCCCTTATCCACGTAGGTGGCGGTGCCCGTGTGTATAAATCTGACGGGTGCGGCACCATCATCAAGATGGATGACTTCGGGAAGGTCGACGTCTTCACCGGCGCCAGCGATATAGGCCAGGGTTCGGATACGATTGTTGCACAGATCGTCGCGGAGGTACTCGGTATCCCCATCGATGACGTGAACGTTATCAATAACGATACGGATATCTGTCCCTGGGATGTTGGGGTCCATGCGAGCAGGACCACCTTTGTGGCAGGTAATTCAGCGCTCGGGGCAGCGCTGAAGATAAAGTCCCAGATACTGGATGTTGCGGCAAAACTCCTAGAGGAAGACCCTGCAACGCTGGATATCAAGAATGGTGCTGTCTTTTCCACGAAGAACAACGAGAAGACTACCCCCCTCGGGA
>Ga0209079_10000155_pt1 | contig 31852 bp, 22 predicted proteins | sample PPLLaktember2015_2_FD_187259 | JGI IMG/M metagenome (GOLD analysis project Ga0209079, IMG submission 187259) | Freshwater sediment microbial communities from Prairie Pothole Lake near Jamestown, North Dakota, USA - PPLs Lake P7 Core (6) Depth... | ecosystem: Environmental > Aquatic > Freshwater... | reverse complement strand
CGACCAGATCGAGCGCGACCGCGCGACGGGGGTGCCGGCGTGGGACGCGATCGTCGAAGCGGCGGTGCGGCGTTTCCGGCCAATCATGCTGACGGCCGCCGCCGCCGTGCTGGCCATGATCCCGCTGTCGCGCAGCGTGTTCTGGGGTCCGATGGCCGTCGCGATCATGGGAGGACTGATCGTCGCCACGGCGCTGACGCTGCTCTTCCTCCCGGCGCTGTATGCCGCGGCGTACCGTGTGCGACGCCCGCAGGAGGCCGCCGCGGCGGGGACGGGGCCGCAGCCGGCCTGAACGTGCGCCGTTGCGCGAGCCGTCGCCTCGATCTTCCGCCGTCAATCGAACGCGAGCGAGTACACCAGGTCGAGCGCGTTGGTGCTGCCCGCGCGCGCAATGAGCGAGAGCCGCCGCGTGAGCTGGTAGTTCAGCGCGACGAAGTAGTCGGAGCCGCTCAGCGCCTGCTCGAACGTCACGAACAGCTGGTCGTTGATGCGCTTTCCGAGTGCCACGAAATCGCCGGCCGCGGAGCTGGAGCTGCCTCGGCGCAGCGTGCCTGCCACCGTTTCGCGCGGCAACATCGAGGTGCCGCCCTGGAAGCCCGACCGGACGCCGAACTCGTCGATGCCGAGCGAACGCAGGATGTTCGAAGCGGCGCCGTCTGACTGCCCGGCGAACAGCGCAGTGGCCGCTGCCGTCAGCATCGCCGCCTCCTGGCCCTCTCCGGTGCTCGCCGGGCGCCCGAGTACCAGCCAGTTGAGCCTCTCGACGTCGGACATCGCGACGTCGGAGTGCAGCCGCACGACCGGCGCGAGGGCGGTGCCCGAGATCATCACGCCGACCTCGACCGGCAGTCCACTGCGCACGGCGAGCACGTTGAGGGAAGGATTGCCGAGCGGGCCGGAGAACGTCACCAGGCCGCGCTGGATCTGCAGCCGTTGCCCGTAGCCGTTGTAGACGCCGTCGACGATGCGCACGTTGCCGATCGCCTGCAGCTGCGCCGGGCGCCCGGTGACGGTGACGCCACCGGCCAGGCGCGCCTCGAGTCCGGCGCCGCGAATGTAGAAGCGCTGGCCCAGCCGCGCATCGACGTTCAGCACGACGTCCATCGGCGGGCCGCCTTGCCTTTCCTTCCGAGGCTCCTCGCGCCGCACGACGACGACGTCGCCGGGCAACGTGCGCGGACCGCGCAGCGCGGAGAAGTCGATGTAGGCGCCGTCGACCGTCGGTTTCGCGTACAGCTCCGCGCGCCCGGGCGTCAGCGTGATGCCGCCTTCGCCGCTCACCACCATCCAGCGGTCGCGACGCTGCAGGATCGGCAGCCGGGTCGCCGTGACGCCAATGCTGCCGGTCAGTGTCTGCAGCGCCACGCGGCCGACGACCTTCAGCGTGCCCGGCTGGCCGGTCGTGAGGGCGCCGAGCGCGCGCGCGTCGTCGGGCGGAACGCGCGCCTCGCCGGTGAACGTCATCTCGTCGAGCACCAGCACGCCGTCCTCGAGCGCGGCGTTGAGCGTGCCGTTCTCCAGCCGGAAGCCCTGTTCGATCCAGGCGAGTCGCAGGTCGCGCCCTCGCACCCGGCCGTTGGCGCTCGGGCTGCCCGGCGTGCCGCCGATGGCCGCCTGCACCGTCGCCGAGCCCTGGATCTGCACGGCGTCGCCGATCAGCGGGCCGATCCACCCGAGGTCGGGCAGCGTTGCGTCGAGGTCCACGCGGAGGGGCCGGTCCTGCGCGAGCCGCAGCCCCGCGGGATCGACGTGGGCGTCGATCACGGCGTCGACCTTGCCGAGCGCGCGGCCGCGCAGGTACGCGGTGCCGGTCACGCGGTTGTCGACGATGCTCAGCGCCGCGCCGACGTCGCTCACGCCGATCGCGTGGACCGCGTCGGCGCCGCTGTACAGGTCGCCGCTCGTGCGCTCGATCGCGAAGATGCCGTTCAGCGCCTCGGCGTACTCGAACTTCCAGCGGCCGCCGAGCGTCAGCGGCTGCGGATCGGCCGCGGTCGTTCTAACGGCGCGGCGTGCCGCGCGTGCGCGCGGGTCGAGGGCCTGCGGCTGCAGGTCGGCGAAGGCGCCGGCGGTGCGCCAGCGTCCTTCGCCGCGAGAGAACTCGACCTCGGTGAAGCGCGTCGCGCGCAGCGTGAGCTGCGCCGGGCCGAGTGCGATGCGGTCGGCCGCGACGAGCAGCGGCGCCGTGCCGTCGAGCAGGAGGTCGAGCGGCCTGCCGGCGGCCAGCGAATCCACCTTGCCCCGCCAGGCGTCCTGCAGCCAGCCGCCGCCTGCGCGCAGCGTCAGCGGCTCGCCGGTCTCCGTCTTCGCGTCCAGTGCGATGGCGTGCGCCGAGGTCGTGCCCTTTGCGGTCAGGCTGGCGGTCGACAGCCAGAGCTCCGGCCGTCCCGGTGCCTTGTGCCCGCTCAGCGTCACCGCGACGTCGAGCGGTGCGTCCGGCGCCAGGCCACCGCGCAGCGTCGCATCGAGCTTGTCGATCCGGTGCTGGCCGGGCAGCAGCAACGCCGCGCCGCTGGCCGTTGCCTCGATCCATGGCGACTGCGCGGTGCCGCCGAGCTTGCCCTGCGCCGAGAGTCTGCCGCCGAGCGACGCGACGAGGTCGCCGAGGCGCGGCACGTCGATGTCGAACGACAGCTCGCGGCCGCCGCCGATGCCGCCGCTCGCGCGCAGCCGCGCATCGCCGGACACAAGTTCGGTGTCGACATCGAGCCGGTCGCCATCCAGTTGCAGGTCCGCGCGGCCCTCGACCGGGCGGCCATACAGCCGGCTGTCGCTCAGCGTGACGTCGGCGCGTCCGCGCCGCACCGGCTGCAGCGTGCCGTCGACGTTCAGCCTGCCGTTGAGACGCGTGTCGGCGCCAGCCACCAACTTCGACAGGTCGAGCGCGCGGAACTCGCCGCGCAGTTGCACGGCCGTGGCCGGGCCAAGCTGGACGCGGCCGCTGACATCGGCCCGGCCTTCACCCAGGCGCGCATTCGCCCGCTCGATCTCGACGACGTCACCGGCCACGGTGACGGCGAAGTCGAGATCGATGGGAAGGCCGCGCGCGTTGGTGGCGCGGCCGGTGAAGCGATGCCGCCCCGGCCCGGACTCGAAGTCGAGCCGACCGGAGGCCTGTGTGGCCGTGGCGGACGTGTGGATACGCGCCGCGTCGATGCCCCGGAAGTTCACCTGCCCGGTGATCGCGCCGTCCGCGGATCGAACGGCATCCGCTTGCGCGCTGCCGCCGGCAACATCGACCTGCTCCAGTGCGAGATCCAGCGCCGCCGCGGACCAGCGCAGCGTGCCCCGCGCCGACTGCACCGGCAACCGCTGGCGGTCGATGGGACCGGGCACGGCGTTCCTCAGCTGGAACGGGCCGGCAAGGGTGAACTCGGCGCCGGCTTGCGGCTGCAGGTCCGCCGTGCCCGTCAACCGCATGACCGGGACGTCGGGCAGCCACTTGTCCGGTTCGAGGTCCGCGATCGCCAGCGACAGCGCGGCGAGCGGCACCGCCGAGAACGGCGTGACGCGTGCCTGCGCATCGAGGCGGCCGGCGTCGTTGTCGCTGCGGGCGACGAGTGTCATGTCCAGCAGCGAGCCCGAAGCGGTGAGCACCGCCTGCACGGGCTTGTCGAGCACGATCGAGCGCAGTTCCGCGTGCGCGGCGAGCGGGAACGGACGGGCGGCGCCCAGCGTGCCGCCGAGTACCGCTTCCGTCGGCCCGTACCGCGCGCTCGCATGTTCGATCCGGATCGCTTCGTCGTCGGCCTGTCCGCCCAGCCGGACGTCCCTGAGTACGTGCGGCTCCTGGCCGCGTTCGCCGAGTCGCATCTCGCCGATCGTCACGTCGCGCAGGCGCAGGCGCAGGGACAGCGGCAGTGCGAGCGATGCCGGCGCCTCGGGGGAGGACTTTTCTTCGCTCGGTGCCCAGGAGACGACCGCCGACTGGGCCGATACCTTGGCCAGGTCGATCACCCGGTCCTGCACGCTGAGTCGTTCGGGAGTCACGACGAGGTTCGTCGCCATCACGGCAAACCCCGGCTCGTCGACCGCGATCCGCTCGAGCGTGAAGCCCTCGCGGAGCGATCCATCCGCGCCGGTCGCCTGCAGCGAGGGCACGGCCCAGGTCCCCGCCCACAGGAGCGCGCGCAGGCCCGGCGTCGTCGTGCCCAGCCAGACCGCGAGAAGCCCGATGGCAGCGAGCACGGCGGCGGCCGGCACGAGAACGACGGCGATCGACGTCAGCCAGGGCGGACGGCGCCGGGGCGGCGCGGGGGCCGGCGCGGCAGGCGGGGGCGGGATGTCGGCCATGGCGCTAGAACGCGATCGCGATGGAGAAGTGCACCCGCACCTGCCGCTCGCGCTCGCCCCACGCGACGTCGACCGCGAGCGGGCCGGCCGGCGTCCGATAGCGCACCCCCAGTCCGACCCCGAACGCCGGATCGAGTGCGCTCCAGGTGTCCGCGGCATCGCCGACGTCGACGAATGCCGCCAGGCCCAGGTTGCCATCGAAGCGGTCGGTCCACCGGACGTATTCGGCCGACGCGACGGCGAGCGCGCGCCCGCCGATCGTGGCGCCGTCCTGCTTCACGCCGAGGCTCTCGAAGCTGTAGCCGCGCACGGTCGTCGTGCCGCCCGTGCGGAACAGGTACTTCGAAGGCACGGCTGCGATGCCGTCCGCCTGCACGTAGCCAAGGTCGGCGCGCGCGATGAAGACGTCCCGTGGGCCGACCGGAAAGAACTGCTGGATGCGACCGTAGCCGCGCACGAATGCGTCGTCGAGTCGCGTGCCGCTCGCGCCCACGGTGCCTTCGAGCCGCAGGATGTTGCCGCGACGCGGCTCGACCAGGCTGTCGACGTCGCGCCGCACCCAGCTGTAGGTGGTGGACAGGACACTCAGGCTCTGCCAGTCGGTGACTGGCGTGCGGCGGTTCTCGTGCTCGAAGTTGACCGACCACCGGGTCACGACGTTGTTGCCGATGCGCGGGCCCACGGTTCGCGCCCGCGCGGCGCCCAGGCCCCAGCGTCGCACGCGCAGGTCCTCGACGTCGGAGTCCTCGACCAGCACGCCGACGCTGTCCTGGATCCGGTTCGGCCGAGGCGGCAACAGGACGTCGGCGTAGCCGAACCCGCCGGTCTGGTCGAGGCGCGCGCCGGTCAGCAGCACCAACGGCCGTTCGAACAGAATGTTCTGGCGATAGGCGACTTCGACGTGCGGACCGGTGTTGGTCTCGTAGCCGACGCCGATGCTGATCCGCCTGAGGCGCGATTCGCGGACCACGACCTTCAACGGCACCTGGTCCGGTTGCTCAGGCGTTGGCGGCAACGTGATGATCGAGTAGGAGAAGAAGGGCGTGTCGGTCAGCGCCTGCTGGAACTCGACGAGCAAGGCGCGATCGTAGGGCGCGCCTGGTGTGAACGGGTTGAAGCGCTCGACGAGGTCGGCGTCGAAGCGATTCAGCCCCTCGACCTGCAACCCGCCGACGGTGTAGGCGGGCCCGCTGTCGATTTCGACCTCCAGCGTCGCAGTCGCGGTCTCGACGTCGACGCGCGCAGCGGAACCGACGAGGAGCGCGCCGGCGAAGTGGCGCTCCTCGGTCGACGCGAGCAGGCGCATCTTGGCCTGCTCCCACTCGGCCGAACGAAACGGGCTGCCCGGCCTCAGCGGCCAGGCGGCGCGCAGTTGCTCGGCGCGTTGCGCGAAGCGCGGCTCCGCCAGCGCGCCGGTGAACTTCAGGTCCACGGATCCGACGCGGGTCAGTGGCCCGAGGTCGATGATCAGCCGGTAGCGGGTGGCGCCCGATCCGGCGGGCTCGAAGCGCAGCTTCGGATCGAAGTAGCCCTCGGTGGCGAGCGCCTCGCGCACCGCGCGTTCGGCGCGCCGCAGTTCGCGCTCCTCGTCCGCCTCGTCCGCGTCCGGGCCGAGCGTGAAGCGGACGAGAGTGGCGTCCACGACGCTCGCCAGCGCGCTCGGCAGCCCCGGCGCCGCCGCCGCGACCGGACTGGCGTCCTGCGCGACCGCGTGGAGCGGCGAGACAAGCAGGAGGAAGGCAACGGCGGCGAGGAAGCGGCGGAGCACGATGTGGTACGGGGCGGGCCGGCAATGCGGGAAGCACACCGTGGCGGCAGGGCGTCGATGCTAGCAGGGGGCCGAGCGCCGCTTCGTCGGCTTGAAAGGCCCAACCCCGGCCCAAAGTACCCGCTAACCATAGGGCCATTGCGCACACCATCCATGCGACTCGACAAGCTCACGACCAAGTTCCAGGAAGCACTGCAGGACGCGCAGTCCATCGCCGTCGGCCACGACAACCAGTACATCGAACCCGTGCACGTGCTGCTCGCGATGCTCCGGCAGGACGATGCCGGGACGAAGTCGCTGGTGCAGCGCGCCGGGGTGAACGTGGCGGCGCTCGCCGGCGCGCTCGACAGCGCCGTCAAGCGCCAGCCGCAGGTGAAGGGCGGCGATGGCCAGGTGCAGATCGGCCGCGACCTCACGGCCGTGCTGAACGCCACCGACAAGGAAGCGCAGCGGCGCGGCGACAGCTACATCGCGAGCGAGATGTTCCTGCTGGCGGTCGCGGATGACAAGGGCATCGCGGGCCAGCTCGCGCGCGACCACGGCCTGTCGAAGAAGGCACTGCAGGCCGCCATCGATGCGGTGCGCGGCGGGCAGAGCGTCGACTCGGCCGAGGCCGAAGGCCAGCGCGAGGCGCTGAAGAAGTACACGATCGACCTCACCGAGCGCGCCGAACAGGGCAAGCTCGACCCGGTGATCGGCCGCGACGACGAGATCCGCCGCGCGATCCAGATCCTGCAGCGGCGCACCAAGAACAACCCGGTGCTGATCGGTGAGCCGGGCGTGGGCAAGACCGCCATCGTCGAGGGTCTCGCGCAGCGCATCGTCAACGACGAGGTGCCCGAGACCCTGAAGGGCAAGCGTGTCCTCGTGCTCGACATGGCGGGGCTGCTGGCGGGCGCCAAGTACCGCGGCGAGTTCGAGGAACGCCTGAAGGCGGTGCTGAAGGAAGTATCGGCCGAAGCCGGGAAGATCATTCTCTTCATCGACGAGATGCACACGATGGTCGGCGCCGGCAAGGCCGAAGGCGCCATCGACGCCGGCAACATGCTCAAGCCGGCGCTGGCGCGTGGCGAGCTGCACTGCATCGGCGCCACGACCCTCGACGAGTACCGCAAGTACATCGAGAAGGATGCCGCGCTCGAGCGCCGCTTCCAGAAGGTGCTGGTCGACGAGCCGAGCGTGGAGGCGACCATCGCCATCCTGCGCGGCCTGCAGGAACGCTACGAACTGCACCACGGCGTCGAGATCACCGACCCGGCCATTGTCGCCGCGGCCGAGCTATCGCACCGCTACATCACCGACCGCTTCCTGCCCGACAAGGCGATCGACCTGATCGACGAGGCGGCCGCGCGCATCAAGATGGAGATCGACTCCAAGCCGGAGTCGATGGACAAGCTCGACCGCCGCATCATCCAGCTCAAGATCGAGCGCGAGGCGGTGAAGAAGGAAACCGACGAAGCATCGCGCAAGCGGCTCGGGCTGATCGAGGCTGAGATCGAACGCCTCGGGCGCGAGTACGCCGACCTCGACGAAGTCTGGAAGGGCGAGAAGGCGGCGGTGCAGGGCACGCAGCACATCAAGGAAGAGATCGAGAAGCTGCGCGTGCAGATGGAGGATCTCAAGCGCAAGGGCCAGTACGACAAGCTCGCCGAGATCCAGTACGGCCGGATGCCGCAGCTGGAGGCGCAGATGAAGCAGGCCGAGACCGCCGAGGCGCCGAAGGGCAAGCCGAAGCTGCTGCGCACCCAGGTCGGTGCCGAGGAGATCGCCGAAGTCGTTTCGCGCGCCACCGGCATCCCGGTCAGCAAGATGATGCAGGGCGAGCGCGACAAGCTGCTGAAGATGGAAGGGTTCCTGCACAAGCGCGTGGTCGGCCAGGACGAGGCGGTGCGGCTCGTGTCCGACGCCATCCGTCGCTCGCGCGCAGGCCTGTCGGACCCGAATCGCCCGTATGGCTCGTTCCTTTTCCTCGGGCCGACCGGTGTCGGCAAGACCGAGCTGACCAAGGCGCTCGCCGAGTTCATGTTCGACACCGAGGAAGCGCTGATCCGCATCGACATGAGCGAGTTCATGGAGAAGCACTCGGTCGCGCGGCTGATCGGCGCGCCACCGGGCTACGTCGGCTACGACGAGGGCGGCTACCTGACCGAGGCGGTGCGCCGCAAGCCCTACGCCGTGATCCTGTTCGACGAGGTCGAGAAGGCGCACCCGGACGTGTTCAACGTGCTGCTCCAGGTGCTCGACGACGGCCGCATGACCGACGGACAGGGCCGCACGGTGGACTTCAAGAACACGGTGATCGTGATGACGTCGAACCTCGGTTCGCACGAGATCCAGCGGCTGGCGGGCGAGGAACTGCACGTGATCAAGGACACGGTGATGGGCGAGGTGCGCAGGCACTTCCGGCCGGAGTTCATCAACCGCATCGACGAGATCGTCGTGTTCCACGCGCTCGACAACTCGCAGATCCAGGCGATCGCGAAGATCCAGCTGAAGCGCCTCGAACAGCGGCTGGCCGCGCAGGACATGAAGCTCGACGTCAGCGACGCGGCGCTCGCCGAGGTGGCGAAGGTCGGCTTCGATCCGCTCTATGGCGCGCGGCCGCTGAAGCGCGCGATCCAGCAGCAGATCGAGAACCCGGTGGCGCGCCTGGTGCTCGAAGGCCGGTTCGGTCCGAAGGACGTGATCCCGGTCGACTTCCGGAAGGGCGAGTTCACGTTCGAGCGGATCGTGCACTGACGCGTTCCGGGCGCGGACCGGAGGACGGCAGCGCGGCAGCGAGGAAGCGAGGAAGTAGCATCCAGACCCACAGGGGCCGAACGATCGTTCGACCCCTGCCTCACCTCGACGACTGGAGAGCGACGTGCTTCTCGTGCGACAAGCCTTTCGCCTGGCCTGGCTCGCCATCGTCGCGGCGTTTCTGGGCGGCTGCGCGACGACCTTGCCTTCGCTGGAAGGGCGCGCGATCACGCACGCACTGGAAGACACGGCGGACACCCGGCTGGGGCGTGCCGTGAAGGACGACGTGGCGGCCCACCCGGGCAAGACCGGGATCCACCCGCTGCTGAACCCGCGCGACGCGTTCGCCGCCCGTGTTCTGCTCGCGGCGTCGGCGGAGAAGTCGATCGACGCCCAGTACTACATCTGGCACGGCGATGCGGTCGGCGTCCTGATGTTCGAGGCGCTGTGGCAGGCCGCCGAGCGCGGAGTGCGCGTGCGCCTGCTGCTGGACGACAACAACACCGTCGGCCTCGATCCGACCATCGCGTCGCTGGACGCCCATCGGAACATCGAGGTGCGCCTGTACAACCCGTTCGTGCAGCGCGGTTCGCGGATGGCGGGCTACCTCACCGACTTCGCGCGCCTCAACCGCCGCATGCACAACAAGTCGTTCACGGTCGACAACCAGATCACCGTGGTCGGGGGCCGGAACATCGGCGATGAGTACTTCGGGGCGGGCAGTGGAGTGGTCTTCGCCGACCTCGACGTGGCCGCAGTGGGGCCGGCCGTGCGCGACGTGTCGAAGCAGTTCGATCTCTACTGGAACAGCGCGTCCGCCTACCCGGCCGCGGCCTTCGTCGCGCCGGCCGGGACCGACGCCGCGGCGCGACTGACCGCGCTGTTCGGCGCGACGCGTGCGGACAAGGCGTCGGTCGAGTACATCGAGGCCGTTCGCGTCACGCCCGTGGTGCACGACATCCTCGCGCGGCGGCTGGCCTTCGAATGGGCGACAGCCCGGCTTGTGCACGATGATCCGGCCAAGACACTGGATGCCGAAGGTCGCGTCGAGCTCCTGCTTTTTCCGGAACTCGTGCGGATGCTCGGCCGGCCGGAACAGTCGCTCGATCTGGTCTCTCCATACTTCGTGCCGGGCGACAACGGGACCGCGGCCCTGGCTGCCCTGGCCGGCCGCGGCGTCAAGGTGCGCGTCCTCACCAACTCGCTGGCAGCCTCCGACGTGGCGGCTGTTCATGCCGGGTATGCCAAGCGCCGCCACGACCTGCTGAAGGCCGGCGTCCAGCTCTTCGAGCTGAAGCCGAATGCCGTGCAGGAGACGCGCGACAGCAAGATGGGCTACGGGTCAGGTTCATCGTCGGGGTTGCACGCCAAGACGTTCGCCGTCGACGGCTCGCGTGTGTTCGTCGGTTCGTTCAACTTCGACCCGCGCTCCGCGCGCCTGAACACCGAGATGGGCCTGGTGATCGACAGCCCGTCGCTGGCCGGATCGCTTGCCGCAGTCTTTGACTCCACGATTCCGCTGGTCGCCTACGAAGTGCGACTGGCGTCGGATGGCGACGGCCTCGAGTGGATCGAGCGGAGCCCGGCGGGAGAAAAGCGGCACACCACCGAGCCCGGCACGAGTGCGTGGCGGCGGCTGGGCGTCGGAGCGATGTCGCTCCTGCCGATCGAGTGGCTTCTCTGAGGCGCGCCCGCGCGGCGCCGGGGCGCCGCGGTTTCCGCCTCAGTGCAGCGGAGTTGCCGGCCGGTCCTCGGCTTCTTCCGGCGGCTCCGCGTGGACGACATGGCCCGCCGCGGTGGGAAAGAGCGGGGCGCCGCAGTCATCGCAGAACTCCAGCGGGAAGCGGTGCGAGTGCGCGACCGACTTGACCACGCCGACCGCCCGCAGCGCCTTCTCGACCTCTTCCATCGTCTGCTCTTCCTCGTCGCCGAGCAGGGGCCAGACCACGCCTTCGACGACTTCGTCCTCGTCGGTCGCCTTCGCCAGGCCGACCCGCACTTCGGCGCCTGACTGGCCGTTCGGGTCGGCGAAGACGCCGTACGCCGCCGACAGGCCGCTCGGCGAGAAGTCGTAGGACAGCTTCAGGTAGGCCACCGCCGCCTCGAGCGAGAACTCGCGCAGTTCGCGGTCGGCGAAGCGCAGCGCCGCGTGGAACGCGCTCGGAGATAGCACGCGGAAGCGGCATCCGGTCATCACCGGCTGCAGCGCGCTGGCCGCCTGTTCGCGGAATGCGGCGAGCGCCTCGATCTTCGCGTCCGGATCGACGCCGAGCTCCTGCCAGTGGAACAGGGGACCGCCGGCCGGCGTCGCGACGGCCGCGAGGACGTAGCGCGTGTCGGCCAGCATCGCGATCGGCTCGCGCAGCTTCTTCGGATCGACGTGCAGCGAAACGCGCTCGACGGCGGCGTCGCCGAGCTGTTCCGTGAGTCGGCGCACGTCGGAGAACGCCTCCGGCAACTGGTCGATCGAGTACAGGTGGTCGGCAATCGCCACCCGGGCATCCCGCGCGAGCAGGTGGCCGGACAACTGCGCCGACAGGCTCTCGACGACGCCCGCGGACAGCGTGGTCGTCGGCAGCCGGTAGCGCGACCACGCGAGCAGCGGAGCCGCGAGCAGCAGGACGTCGTGCGGCCGGCCGTCGATCTCGACCAGCGTCGATTCGGCGCAACTCTCCGCCATGTCGGCCAGATCGTCGTACGCGCGCTGGCTGGAACTCGCGAGTTCGTCCAGCGCCGATTCGATCGCGTCGTCGTTGCGGCGAGCGAGCCGCTCGTTGATCAGTTCGATCAGGCGACGCTGCCACAGCTGGTCCTCGATGCGGCTGCCGGACTCGGACAGCCGGCGGGCCATCTTGACGAGCGTGGAGGCGTCGGCGGACTGGCGGGCGCGGGTACCGGCACGAGTGCGGCGCATGCGAAGTTCCTGCGGGGAAGGGGGCAGGATTATCGCACTTCAGGGCGTCGAGAGCCCGCGTCAGCCTGTGCGTCGAATCCGCGGGGGCGATTTCGGCGAGAGCGGTCGGAGCGCCGACTCGGCCGTCAGGAATTCGGTGAACGCATCGATGTCGAGGGGTCCGCCGACGCGATCCCGGCCGCCGCGCAGCACGCGGAAACTGTCGCCCCCGGACGCGAGGAAACTGTTGATCGTCACGCGCACGTCGTCCGTGGGGTCGACCGCCCGGCCGTGCAGGCGCATGCCCTCGACGCGGCTGCCGTGCGGGCGGCGGCCGTCCCAGTGGTAGGTGAAGCCCGCCGACGGCTGGAGGATGCGAACGCGCTCCGGCCGGGCCGCGCTCCACTGCTGCTCGAGCAGCGTCTTCAGCTGTGCGCCGGTGAGCGTCAGCGTCACCAGGCTGTTGCCGAAGGGCTGCGTGGCATAGGCGTCGGCGTACGTCACCGTGCCGTCGCGTCCGCTGGCGCGCAGCGACGCGCGGACGCCGCCGGGGTTCGTGAACGCGACCTCGGCGCCGTTGGCGCGCGTTGCGGCCAGCTGCGCGTCGGCGATCAGCCGCCCGAGCGCGTGGTCGCCCCCCGCGCCCGGGCGACGCTCGAATGGCGCGGAGATGCGGCCGACGGGCCGATTGGCCAGCGGCGCCGCGGCATCGCGGTAGGCCGCGACGATGGCGGCGACCGTCGGGTCCGCCGGCAGTGGCGGGAAGTCCGCGGCGATCCTGGCATCGCCTTCGGCCCCGTTCACCACGGGAACATTGCGCGCGCGGGTCTGCGAGCGCACCACATCGCCCGTCGTCCGGTCGACGACGAGGTCGACGACCGAGACCAGCCGACCGAACGAGGCGCCCTGGATCACGGGCCGGCCGTCGACGTTGCAGCTGTATCCCTGATGCGTGTGGGCCGACAGCACGGCATCGATCGCGGCATCGAGTTCACGTTCGATCTCGAAGATGGCGCCGCGCGGACTGGAGCAGTCGTTGATGCCGCCTTCCGCGTCGCCGCCTTCGTGGACGACGGCCACGATCGCATGCACGCCTTGCGCCTCCAGCGCCTTCGCCTGCTCGTTGAGGACGCGGGCTTCATCGACGAAGCGGACGCCGGCGACTCCGCTGGGTATCACGATGCCCGGCGTGGACCGCGTGACGACGCCGATGAAGCCGACGCGGACGCCGTCGAACGACTTGACGAAGGTGGACGCGAGGATCGGCTGGCCGGTCGCGCGGTCCAGCACGTTGGCGGCGAGGAACGGGAAACGCGCCCCGGTGTGCGGCAGGCGCAGGCAGCTCTGCCGGTGCGTGCCGCTCGCCGGCGCGCAGCCGCCCAGCGCGAGGCGCTTCAGTTCGTCGACGCCATGGTCGAACTCGTGGTTGCCGACGGCGTTGAGGTCGATGCCGATCGCATTCATCACCTCGATCGTCGGCTCGTCGTGGAAGAGGCCGGAGATCAGCGGCGAGGCGCCGACGAGGTCCCCGCTCGAGACGACGACGTGCTGCGGCTGCTCCGCGCGCAACCGCGCGACGAGCGTCGCCAGGTGCGCCGCGCCGCCGGCGCGCACCCGCCGTTTGCGCGAGGGGTCGGACGGGTCCGGCACCTCCACGGCGTTCTCCCCGGCTTCGAGGTGGCCGTGGAAATCGTTGAACGCAATGATGCGCACGGCAACCGCGCTGCCTTGCGATCGGCTCGCCGGCGCGACCACGAGCGCCAGTGAGGCGATCGCGGCAACGGTGACGGCCCTGGTCCAGCGCTTCATGCACTCTCCCGCACTCTCCCGGTTCGGGCGCGCATTATGGCCGGGGCCGCCGCCTGCTCTGCTACATTTCCCGGCCTTCCCTGCATCGCCCCGCATGACCTCAACGGCCGCTCCGATTCCTGTCCGCAAAGACGTCGAAGTGATCGGCCTCGTCGGGCTCGCGCACGGCACATCGCACTTCTTCCACCTGATGCTGCCACCGCTGTTCCCGTGGCTGATGAAGGACTTCTCGCTCAGCTACACGGAAGCCGGCATGCTGATGACGGTCTTCTTCGTCGTGAGCGGCGTGGGTCAGGCCGTGGCCGGATTCGTCGTCGACCGCATCGGTGCGCGGCCGGTGCTGTTCGCCGGCATCGGCATGCTGGCGCTCTCGGGCATCGTGCTCGGGGTGGCGACGACGTACCCGATGCTGATGCTCGCGGCGGCGGTCGCCGGGTGCGGGAACAGCATCTTCCATCCGGCGGACTTCACCTTGCTGAATCGCCGTGTTGCCCAGCCTCGCCTCGGTCACGCTTTTTCGGTGCATGGACTCTCGGGAAACATCGGCTGGGCGGTCGCGCCTGTGTTCATGGCCAGCATCGCCGCGACGGCCGGCTGGCACGCCGCGGGCTTCGCCGCAGCCGGTGTCGGCGTGGTCGTGCTCGCCATCCTGTGGTGGCGCCGTGACGTGCTCGACGATGCCGCGGCGGAAGTCGTCGCGTCGCCGCACGAGGCGAGCAAGCCGGTTCCTGCGCACCAGCTCGCGTTCCTCGCGTCGCCCGCCGTGTGGCTGTGTTTCGCGTTCTTCTTCCTGACCACCTCCGCGTTCGGGATCCTGCAGAACTACGCGCCCGCCATCCTGGGCAACGTCTACGGCGTGTCGCTGGTGCTCGCCACGGCGGGCCTGACGGCCTATCTCGCCGGCAGCGCCGTCGGGACGATCGCCGGCGGCTTTCTCGCTGCGCGCAGCGAGCACAACGAGCGCGTCATCGCGATGGCACTGGGACTCGCGGCCGTGATGGCGCTGCTGCTGGCGAGCGGCTGGGTGTCGTCGTCGCTGCTGCTGCCGATGATGGCGATCATGGGCTTCGGCGTGGGAACCGCAGGACCGAACCGCGACCTGCTGGTGCGGCGCGCGGCGACGAGCCAGTTCGGCAAGGCGTCGTTCGGCCGCGTCTACGGCTTCGTCTACTCGGGGCTGGACACGGGCCTGGCGCTGTCGCCGCTGTTCTTCGGCCCGCTGCTCGACGCCGGCCGGTTCAATGCCGCGCTGACGGCCGTGGCGGTCCTGCAGGCGGCGTCGCTTCTCACGGCGATGCGCGTCGGCGTCACGGCGCGCGCGAAGGCCGCGCCACGCGAGGTGCGGGCGTGAACAAGCCGATGCCGACGACGGACATTTGCGATGCGAATGAGGACGCGCTTGCCGACGGCACGCTGCGTGTCTTCGACCCGGGCCTCATCGCACTCGGCGGGCGGACGGCTTTTGCGGGTCCCGCGGCGACGCTCAAGGTGTTCGAGGACAACGCGTTGATCGCCGAAGCAGTGAAGGCGCCGGGCGAAGGCCGCGTGCTCGTCGTCGACGCCGGCGGCAGCCGGCGCTGCGCGGTGTTCGGCGGCAATCTTGCCGCGGCGGCGGCGAGCAACGGCTGGGGCGGCGTGATCATCAACGGCTGTGCGCGCGACTCGGGCGAGATCGATGCGGCGGACATCGGCGTGCGCGCGCTCGCGCTGCATCCGCGCCGTCCGGCGAAGCGGGGCGAAGGCCAGCGCGATGTCGCGGTGGCGTTTCTCGGCGTGACGGTGCGGCCGGGCGAGTGGATCTACGCCGACGCCGACGGCGTGCTGGTCAGTTCGACGGCACTGGCCGTCTAGCGAACGCACGAAGCCGTCGGTCCAGGTGCGGCGCAGATGACGGTCGCACCGCTATCGCCTGTACACGGGGGCTGCAACCTCTGCACTGCAGCGTGTAGCATCTCCAGCTTCATACACCACGGCGCGCGCAATCCGGAGCCTTCGGCATGTCGGTCATCGCGGTAGTCAATCGGAAGGGCGGCAGCGGCAAGAGCACGCTCGCCACCCACATCGCCGCGTACTGCGCGCTGCGGGGCGCTGCCGTCGCCATCGCCGACATCGACCGCCAGCAGTCGACGCGGGCCTGGTTGCGCCAGCGCAAGGCCCAGCTGGCCGGGGAGGCGATGCGCATCACGGCCTGGAACGTCGATCCGCGCTCGTTCGTCCGCCCGCCGGTGGGCATCGATCACGTCGTCATCGACACGCCAGGCGGGCTCACCGGCCTCGATCTGGCGCGCGTGGTCATGTACGCGGACGCGCTGTTGGTGCCGATCGGCGCGTCGATCTTCGACCGGGAGTCGGCTGGGGCGTGCCTGGCCGAACTGCGCACGCTCCCCCGCGTGGCCTCCGGACGCTGCCGCGTCGGTGCGATCGGCATGCGCGTCGAAGCGCACAGCGACTCGGCCGAGGCGCTGCTGGGCTGGTCCCGGGAACAGAAGCTGCAGATCCTCGCTGTGCTGCCGCAGTCCTCCGCGTATGTCCGCTGCATCGACAAGGGGCTGACGCTGTTCGACCTGCCCCTCGAGGAAATGGAGGCCGACCTCGGTCACTGGAAGCCTTTGCTGCAGTGGCTGCGTCCCCTGGTGCGTCCCGCGGCGAACGCGAGCGAAGCGATGCCGGGCGCTGGGGCGGTCGCGGGCAGGAGCGCGGACGCACCTGCCGTCGATCAGCCGAAGCCCGAGCCTTTGCCGTCAAACGTGAAGCCGCTCGCGCCCGTGGTCGCCGTCGAGCGTGGCGAGCCGAGACACCTTGCTCCGAAGGACAAGCCCGCGCCGTCGAAAGGCGGCCTGCTCGGCGGGCTGGTCATTCCCGGCTTCCTGCATCGCAGGTCCTGAGGTCCCCCCTCGGTCCGTTGCGAGCGGCCTTCGGGCGCTGGCCGCCTGTTTTTCAGAACCCCCAATGCCGTTTCGTATCGAGGAATGTCGCATCGTGCGGGGCAGCATGCGCGCTTTCGCGTTGGCAAAGGACGCTTCGAATCGTGAAATGACGCGTATAACCTATTGAATATTAAGGTTTACAAATTTAGTCTTATAAAAGTTAATTGACTTGCTGCGACGCGCAAGCCCTCGTACGATGGTTGCCATCCGTGGACGACAATGGCACCGCACGGAACGGCTCTTGGAACCGACTTTTCGAACTTGGAGGAATGAATGACGGCACGTGAACTCGAGGCTCAGCGCCTGCAGAAGGAATGGAATGAGAGCCCGCGTTGGAAGGGCATCAAGCGCGGGTTCACCGCGGAAGACGTCGTTCGTCTGCGCGGCTCGGTCCAGGTCGAGCACACGCTCGCGAAGCGCGGTGCGGAGAAGCTGTGGCGGCTGATCAACGAGGAGCCGTTCGTCAATGCGCTGGGCGCGCTGACCGGCAACCAGGCGATGCAGCAGGTGAAGGCCGGCCTCCGGGCCATCTATCTGTCGGGCTGGCAGGTCGCCGGTGACGCGAACCTGGCCGGCGAGATGTACCCGGACCAGTCGCTGTATCCCGCCAACTCCGTGCCGGCCGTCGTCCGCCGCATCAACAACACGTTCACGCGCGCCGACCAGATCCAGTGGATGGAAGGCAAGAACCCGAGCGACGCCGGCTATGTCGACTACTTCGCGCCGATCGTCGCGGACGCCGAGGCCGGCTTCGGTGGCGTGCTGAACGCGTTCGAACTGATGAAGTCGATGATCGAGGCGGGTGCCGCCGGCGTGCACTTCGAGGACCAGCTCGCTTCCGTTAAGAAGTGCGGGCACATGGGCGGCAAGGTCCTGGTGCCGACGCGCGAGGCGGTCGCCAAGCTCGTCGCCGCGCGTCTCGCGGCCGACGTGATGGGCGTGCCGACGCTGCTCGTCGCGCGCACCGACGCCGAGGCGGCCGACCTCGTGACCTCCGACGTCGACGACAACGACCGCGCCTTCCTGACCGGCGAGCGCACGGTCGAGGGCTTCTTCAAGACCAAGCCCGGCCTGGGCCAGGCCGTGTCGCGTGGTCTCGCCTACGCGCCCTATGCGGACCTCGTGTGGTGCGAGACCGGCAAGCCCGACCTCGCGTACGCGAAGGCGTTCGCCGAGGCGATCCACAAGCAGTTCCCGGGCAAGATGCTCGCCTACAACTGCTCGCCGTCGTTCAACTGGAAGAAGAACCTCGACGACGCGACGATCGCCAAGTTCCAGAAGGAACTCGGCGCGATGGGCTACCGGTTCCAGTTCATCACGCTGGCCGGCTTCCACTCGCTGAACTACTCGATGTTCGAACTGGCCTACGGCTACGCGCGCAACCAGATGAGCGCGTTCGTCGAGATGCAGGAGAAGGAGTTCGCGGCGGCCGAGAAGGGCTTCACCGCAGTGAAGCACCAGCGCGAGGTAGGCACCGGCTACTTCGACGCCGTCACCACGACGATCGAGAAGGAGTCGTCGACCGCCGCCCTGCGCGGTTCGACCGAGGACGAGCAGTTCTTCGACAAGAAGGTCGAGAAGAAGGCGGCCTGATCCAGAGGCCTTCCTCCACGAAAAACCGCGGGCTCGCCCCGCGGTTTTTTTATATTCGCGGGTCAGCGACGACAACGACAACGAGAACGCCATGAGCACGCCTTTCCCGCACCTGCTGGCCCCGCTGGACCTTGGCTTCACCACGCTGGCGAACCGCGTGCTGATGGGCAGCATGCACACCGGACTGGAGGACGGCCGCAAGCACTTCCCCGCCATGGCGGAGTACTTCGCCGAGCGCGCGCGCGGCGGCGTCGGCCTGATGGTGACCGGCGGGTTCGCGCCGAACATCGCGGGCTGGACCAAGCCGTTCGCCGGCACGCTGGCGACCTCGACGGCAGCGCGCCGGCACCGCGTCGTTACCGATGCGGTGCACGCCGAAGGCGGGAAGATCGCGCTGCAGATCCTGCACACCGGGCGCTACGGCTACCACCCGTTCTGCGTGGCGCCGTCGCGCATCAAGAGCCCGATCACTCCGTTCACGCCGCGCGAGCTGTCGCCGCGCGGCATCGAGCGGCAGATCCGCGCCTTCGTCCGCTGCGCGAAGCTGGCGCGCGAGGCCGGCTACGACGGCGTCGAGGTGATGGGCAGCGAGGGCTACTTCATCAACCAGTTCCTCGTCACGCACACCAACCAGCGCGCGGACGAGTGGGGCGGCGCGTACGAGAACCGCATGCGGCTGCCGGTGGAGATCGTGGCGCGGGTGCGCGAGGCGGTCGGGCGCGACTTCATCATCATCTACCGGCTGTCGATGCTGGACCTGATCCCGGACGGCAGCAGCTGGCCCGAAGCGGTCGCGCTTGCGAAGGCGATCACCGCGGCTGGCGCAACCATCATCAACACCGGCATCGGCTGGCACGAGGCCAGGGTTCCGACCATCGCCACCAGCGTGCCGCGCGGTGCCTTCGCCTGGGTGACGAGGAAGATGCGCGAGGAGCTTCGTGCCGCCGGGGTCGCGATTCCGCTCGTCACCAGCAACCGGATCAACACGCCGGAAGTCGGCGAACAGGTGCTGGCCGACGGCTGCGCCGACATGGTCAGCCTTGCGCGTCCGCTGCTGGCCGATCCCGACTTCGTCGCCAAGGCGCGGGCGGGCCGTTCGCAGGACATCAACACCTGCATCGCGTGCAACCAGGCGTGCCTCGACCACGCGTTCAAGAACGAGTTGGCGACCTGCCTTGTCAATCCGCGGGCGGGCCGCGAGACCGTGCTGCTGATCCGGCCGTCGACCCAGCGCAAACGCTATGCCGTCGTCGGCGCCGGACCCGCCGGACTGGCAGCCGCCACGACGCTGGCCGGGCGGGGCCACGAGGCGCACCTGTACGAATCATCGGCACAGGTCGGCGGCCAGTTCAACATGGCGAAGCGCATCCCGGGCAAGGAGGAGTTCAGCGAGACGCTGCGCTACTTCGCGCGCCGGATCGATGCGACCGGCGTCCACCTGCACCTGAACACGCGCGTCGGCGCCGACGACCTCGTCGCGCGGCAGTTCGACGCCGTGATTCTGGCGACCGGCGTGACCGCGCGCGATCCGAAGATCCCCGGGCAGGACAGTCCGCACGTGCTGAGCTACATCGACGTGCTGCTGCACGGCAAGCCGGTCGGCGAGCGCGTGGCGATCGTGGGGGCGGGCGGCATCGGTTTCGATGTCGCGGAGTTCCTCGTCACGCGGCCCGGCCACTCGCCGACGATGAACCTCGCGGAGTGGCTGGAAGAGTGGGGCGTGGCCGATCCGGCCGAGGTGCGCGGCGGCGTCGTTCGCGCGCGGCCGTCGCCGCCGGCGCGCAAGGTGACCCTGCTCCAGCGCAAGGCGGGCAAGCTCGGCAAGGGACTCGGCAAGACCACGGGCTGGATCCACCGCGCCGCGCTGCTGATGAAGAACGTCGAGATGATCGGCGGCGTCAACTACGAGCGCATCACGCCCGAGGGACTCTTCGTCAGCTACGGGGAGCAGCGCCGGGACGGCCAGTTGATCGAGTGCGACACGATCGTGCTGTGCGCCGGGCAGGAGCCGCTGCGCGAGCTGCAGGCGCCGTTGGCGGCGGCGGGCGTCGCGGTGCATCTCATCGGTGGCGCGGACGAGGCCGGGGAGCTCGACGCCAAGCGGGCCATCGACCAGGGCACTCGCCTGGCCGCGCGGCTCTGACCGGGCTCAGCTTCGCGGGCGTCCGATCCGCTTCGGAGCTTTCGGCGCTTCGGGTACCGGACCGTTCAGGATCCGTGTCATTTTCTCCTGCGCGAACTCCGCGCGGAGGAAGTCGACGAACAACCGTACGCGCAGCGGCAGGTGCTTGCGCGCGGGGAAGAGGCAGTACACGCTGGTCGGCGGGGCCTCGCAGTCGTCGAGCACCGTGACCAGGCGACCCGAGGCGAGGTCGTCGCCGACTTCCCACAGCGAGCGCCACGCGAGTCCCATGCCGGCGAGCGTCCAGTCGTGCAGTACGGCGCCGTCGTTGCAGGAGACCGGGCCGGCCACGCGCTCGACCACCGGCGCTCCGTTGACGACGAAGTTCCAGCCGCGCTGCGGCGCCGTGCCTTCACCGAAGGTGAGGCAACGATGCTGCGCGAGGTCCGCGGGCCGCATCGGCGTGCCGTGCTGCCTCAGGTACCCGGACTGCGCGACGACGACGCGCCGGCTTTCGCCGATCTTCACTCGCACCAGCTGGCTGTCGGCCTGCTCGCCGAAGCGGATCGCGCAGTCGAACCCTTCCGCGACGAGGTCGGCGATGCGGTCCGACAACTCGAGCGAGACCGCGAGCCTGGGATGCTCGGTGACGAAGCGGGGGACGAGCGGGGCGACGTGAGCGCGCCCGAAACCCGCCGGCGCGGTGATGCGCAGGTGCCCCGTCGCCTGCTTGCCGCGGGCGGAGACGGCACTCTCGGCGTCCTCGAGTTCGCGCAGGATCCTCTGGCAGTCCTCCAGGAACGCGATGCCTTCCGCCGTCAGCGTCAGGCGGCGCGTGGTGCGCTGGATCAGCTTGACGCCCAGCCGGGACTCGAGCGAATCGAGCCGGCGGCCGATCATCGCCGGCGCCAGGCCCTCGTGGCGGGCGGCGGCGCTCAGGCTGCCGCGTTGCGCGACGTTCACGAACGTGGTGATTTCCTTGAACGGGTCCATCGTCGAGCGCGGGCCGGATTCGTGCGGCCAGGTAAAAGATGCTGTGCTGCTGGCGGCTAATTCCATGCTGCGCGCTCAAATATACTCGCCAGCTCAGGCAAGACGAGGCGGCATGCGGATACGCGCGGCACTGTTCGATGTGTTCGGGACCTTGCTCGACGTGTACTCGGTCACGCGCCGCGCCGAAGAACTGTTCCCGGGATACGGCACGCGGCTCGCGATCGCGTGGCGCGACAAGCAGATCGAGTACTCGCGTCTGCGCACGATGTCCGGACGCTACGTGCCTTTTTCGCAGGTGACGCGCGAGGCGCTTGAATTCGCGCTCGACCTGCTGGGCCTGTCTTCTTCGGTGACGAAGGTGCGCGAACTGCTCGACGAGTACAAGCGCCTCACGCCGTTCCCCGACGTGATTCCCGCCTTCGAAGCCTTGCTCGAGGGTGGCGTCGAACTCGGCGTGCTGTCCAACGGCGACCCGGAGATGCTGGAAGCCGCGCTCGTCAGCGCGGGGCTGCACCGTCACCTCGACATCGTGTTGTCGGCCGACCAGGTCCGCGCGTTCAAGACCGACGCGACCGTGTACGCGCTCGGGCCGCGCGCGCTGAAGCGTCCGGCGCGCGAAATCCTCTTCGTGTCGAGCAACGGCTGGGACGCCTGCGGCGCCGCCTGGTATGGCTACACGACCTGCTGGATCAATCGCTCGGGCCTTCCGCTCGAGCGGCTCGGCGTGCAGCCGAATCGAATCGGCGCCGACCTGACGACGGTGACCGACTTCCTCCTCAAGGACTACGCATGACACACCATGGAGCAGTGAACATGAACCTTCCGCAAGGCGTCCAGATCGCGGCGCCGATGAAGCCCGAGTACGAGCGCATCCTGACGGCCGACGCGCTGGCGCTGGTCGCGAAACTTCATCGCACGTTCGGGGCGCGTCGCCTGGAACTGCTGGCCGCGCGGGTCGAGCGGACGAAGCGGCTCGATGCGGGCGAACGCCCCGACTTCCTGCCGCAGACGAAAAGCATCCGCGAGGGCGACTGGACGATCGCGCCGATCCCGGCCGACCTGCAGTGCCGCCGCGTCGAGATCACCGGGCCGGTCGAGCGCAAGATGATCATCAATGCGCTGAACTCCGGGGCCGACTCGTACATGACGGACTTCGAGGACAGCAACGCGCCGAACTGGGACAACCAGGTCACCGGCCAGGTCAACCTGATCGACGCGATCCGGCGCACCATCGTGCTGGAGCAGGGCGGCAAGACCTACAGGCTGAACGACAAGGTCGCCACGCTGGTGGTGCGGCCCCGCGGCTGGCACCTCGACGAGAAGCACGTGCTGGTCGACGGCCAGCGCGTCTCCGGTGGCATCTTCGACTTCGCGCTCTACATGTTCCACAACGCGAAGGAACTGGTCGCGCGCGGCAGCGGCCCGTACTTCTACCTGCCGAAGATGGAGTCGCACCTTGAGGCGCGCCTCTGGAACGACGTCTTCGTCATGACGCAGACGGAACTCGGCATCCCGCAGGGCACCGTCAAGGCCACTGTGCTGATCGAGACCATCCTCGCCGCGTTCGAGATGGACGAGATCCTGTACGAGCTGCGCGAGCACTCCGCCGGGCTGAACGCCGGCCGCTGGGACTACATCTTCTCGTGCATCAAGAAGTTCAAGGTCGACCGGAACTTCTGCCTCGCCGACCGGGCGAAGGTCACGATGACGGCGCCCTTCATGCGCGCGTATGCGCTGCTGCTGCTCAAGACCTGCCACAGGCGCAACGCGCCGGCCATCGGCGGCATGAGCGCCCTCATCCCGATCAAGAACGATCCGGTCAAGAACGAGCAGGCGCTCGGCGGCGTGCGCTCCGACAAGGCGCGCGATGCCACCGACGGCTACGACGGCGGCTGGGTCGCGCACCCGGGCCTGGTGCCGATCGCGATGGAGGAGTTCATCAAGGTGCTTGGCGACCGCCGCAACCAGATCGACAAGAAGCGCGACGACGTCAACGTCAGCGGCGCCGACCTGCTGGATTTCCAGCCGGAGACGCCGATCACCGAGGCCGGCCTGCGGATGAACATCAACGTCGGCATCCATTACCTCGGGTCCTGGCTGGCGGGCAACGGCTGCGTGCCGATCCACAACCTGATGGAGGACGCGGCCACGGCCGAGATCAGCCGCTCGCAGGTGTGGCAGTGGATCCGTTCGCCGAAGGGCGTGCTGGACGATGGCCGCAAGGTCACGGCCGACCTGGTGCGCGCGCTGATCCCGGAGGAACTGGCGAAGGTGAAGGCCGATGTCGGGCCGAACTCGCCGACCTATGACCGCGCTGCGCAGATCTTCGAGAAGATGAGCACGCAGGAGGCGTTCGCCGAGTTCCTCACGCTGCCGCTGTACGAGGAGATCGCGTAAGCGGCCTGGCGCCGCCGGCGTCCTAGCTGCCGTACCTGAACAGGTTCTTCAGCTCCCGGAGGACGGCCGCAGCGCGCTCGGTCGCCGTCTTCTCGTCCGGGAAGTTGGCGACGGTGACCCAGTTGCCCTGCACCAGCGCATCGACGTCGAACCCGGTGGTCGCGGACCCCGCGGGCGCGACACGCAGGCCGGTGATGGAATTGAGTTGTACGAACGAGCCGGAGGTTCCGCTCAGCCAGCCCTTGTCGACGATCAGTGCACTCATGCGGCGTCCTTGGTTGAAGCTGCAGGGTACGCCCTTCGATCCGTCTCCGATCGAAGGATTTCCGGGATCGCGGGGTCCGGCGCTCCGCCGGCGCTGGCAGCGTATCCTCGTTCGCTTTCCGGGAGGCACGCATGACCCTATGTCCGATCGCCGTCGTGGCAGGCTGCAAGAAGTGTCCGGCGTTCAAGGTGTGCCCGCTGAAGAGCGTGATCGGCGACCACGTGAAGGAAGAACCGGTGCCGAAGTCCAAGGCAGGCGCTGGCGGCGCCAAGCGTCCCAGGAAGGGCGGCTGAGCCGGTCGAACACGAGACGCCGCAGCGGGCGGCCGACACGCACCCGCGGTCCCTGCAGCACGAGGAGCGTTACGCCAGCAGACCGACGAGGGCGGCGGTGATGCACGTCGACAGCAGCCCGGCGAAGATGGACTTCAGGCCGAGCGCTGCAAGTTCCGCGCGCCGCTCCTTCGGCAGCAGGGCGTCGAGGCCGCCGAGCATGATGCCGAGGCTGCCGAAGTTGGCGAAGCCGGCGAGCGCGTAGGTCATCAGCAGCGCCGTGCGCGGCGACAGCTGGTCCGGCCCCATCTTCGCCATGGCGATGTAGGCGATGAACTCATTGAGCACCGTCTTCTGGCCGAGCAGCTTGCCCGCGGCCAGGATCTCGCTCGCCGGAACGCCGATGAGCCACGCGAGCGGCGCGAAGAGCCAGCCGAACAGGCGCTCGAGCGTCAGCGGCGCTCCGTTCACCGCGGGCAGCGCGCCGAGGACGCCGTTCACGAGGGCGACGAGCGCCACGAACACGACCAGCATGGCGACGATGTTCAGCAGCAGCTGAAGTCCGTCGAGCGTGCCGCGCGTGAGCGCGACCATGGTGTTGGCGTCCCGGCGCTCGAAGGCGACGGTCGAGGCTTCGGTCAGCTGCGGTGGCACCAGCAGGGCGGCGACCACGATGGCCACCGGCGTCGCGACGATCGAGGCGACCAGCAGATGGCCGAGGGCGTTCGGCACGACCGGACCGAGGATGCTGGCATAGAGCACGAGCACCGTGCCGGCGATCGTCGCCATGCCGCAGTTCATCACGATGAACAGTTCGCCGCGGGACAGGCGCGCGAGGTAGGGCGCGATGACGAGCGGCGCCTCGACCATGCCGACGAACACGTTGGCGGCGGCCGAGACGCCAACCGCCCCTCCGAGGCCCATCGTCCGCCGCAGTGCCCAGGCGAACGCGCGCACGATCAGCGGCAGCACGCCCCAGTGGAACAGCACGGCCGACAGCGCGGCCACGAGCAGCACCAGCGGCAGCGCGCGGAACGCGAGCACGAAGCTGGCCGCGGGGTTCGTGACCTCGTACGGCGTGGCTCCGCCGCCCAGGTGGCCGAAGACGAAGCCGGTGCCGGCCGCGAGCGCGCCCTCCAGGGCGGCCATCACGCCGTTCAGGCCGGCGAGCACGGCGGCCAGGGGCGGGATCTTCAGCAGCGCCAGGGCAAGCAGGACGGCCAGCGCGATTCCGCTTGCCACCATCCGCCATGGAATGCGCCGGCGATCCTCGGACAGCGCCCAGCACAACGCCAGCAGGACGCATCCGCCGAACAGGCTCTGCAGTGCGTACATACCCCTGTAATCGCCCCTCGACTCACGGTTCGCCGCAATTGGAGCACAGGCTCCATCGGGCGACAGTAAGCTTGGGCGAATGCTCGTGATGAGCGTCAGCCTGGAGCAACGATGAACGCTGCCGACATCCCCGCCCATCTCTTCCACGCGTTCGAGGTCCAGCGCACCTCGTTCGATGCCGCGTCGTTTCCCGACTGGGACGTCCGTCGGGACCGTCTTGCGCGCCTGCGCAGCCTCGTGGCGGACAACGAGGTCGCGATCGAGGACGCGATCAACGCCGACTTCGGCGGCCGGCCGCGCACCGAGACGCAGATCGCCGAGGTGTTCCCGAGCCTGGGCGAGATCAAGGTGGCCCTGCGGAAGGGAGGCAAGTGGATGCAACCCCGCCGCGCAGGCGTTTCGATCTGGTTCCTGCCTGCGAGTGCGCACATCCAGCCGCGTCCGCTGGGCGTCGTCGGGATCGTGGTGCCGTGGAACTATCCCCTGTACATGGCCATCGGACCGCTGGTGGCGGCACTGGTTGCCGGCAATCGCGCGATGCTGAAGATGTCCGAGTACACGCCGGCCTTTTCGGCACTGTTCGAGCAACTTGTCGCCAAGACCTTCGCCGCCGATGAGGTCGTCGTCGTCAACGGCGGCCCGGACGTGGCGGCGCAGTTCACCCGGCTGCCGTTCAATCACCTGCTCTTCACCGGCTCCACGCTCGTGGGACGCAAGGTGATGGGCGCCGCCGCCGAGAACCTGACGCCGGTGACGCTCGAACTCGGCGGCAAGTCGCCGACGGTCATCGCGCCGGGTTACCCGCTGGAGAAGGCCGCGCAGCGCATCCTCGCGGGCAAGCTGCTGAACGCGGGACAGACCTGCATCGCGCCCGACTACGTCCTCGTTCCCCGCGGCGCGCTGGCCGGCTTCGTCGAGGCGACGAAGCACCAGGCGAGGCGCATGTATCCCGCTGGACTCGACGACGCCGACTACTGCAGCATCATCAACCAGCGCCAGTACGGTCGCCTCGTCGGCTACGTCGAGGAGGCGCGCACCAGTGGCGCCGAGGTCGTTCCGCTGTTCGAAGGCCGCCTGCAGGACGATGAACGGCACCGCCTCGGGCCGGCGGTCGTCGTCGATCCCGGCCAGGGCCTCGCCATGATGCGCGAGGAGATCTTCGGGCCGCTGCTGCCGCTGCTGCCATACGACGACGTGAAGGACGCGATCGACTTCGTGAATGCGCAGCCCAGTCCGCTCGCCATGTACTGGTTCGACGATGACCGCCAGCGGACCGAGTGGGCGCTCAAGGAGTCGCACGCCGGTGGCATGTGCGTGAACGAGACGCTGATGCACATCGCTCAGGAGGAGCTGCCGTTCGGTGGGGTCGGGCCCTCCGGCATGGGCCACTACCACGGCGAGTGGGGCTTCGAGACCTTCAGCAAGCTGACGCCGGTGTTCAGGCAGTCGCGCTTCAACGGCATGAGCCTGTTCATGCCGCCGTACAAGCCGTACGTGCAGACGATCCTGCGGCTGATGAAGCGGTTCTAGGCGTTCAGTCGAGGGCTGCGAGCGGCATCGCGTCGATCGGTTCGCCCGCCTGCACGCCGGCCGGCGGGACCGCGATCAGCGCGTCGGCCTCGCTGAGCGTTCTCAGCATCGCCGACCCCTGGTCCTTCAGCGGCTCGAGCGCGAGCGCGCCATACCGCTGCACGAAGCGTGCGCGCCGCCACTCGACGCGACCCGGCTTGCCGCGCGTGTCGACCGCCATCGGCAACTGCACCGTCAGGGGCGCCTCCTCACCGGCGCCCGCCATCCATCCGAGCAGCGGACGCGCGACGAGCTGGTACATCACGTAGGCGGCGACGGCGTTGCCCGGCAGCCCGAGCAGCATCATGGCGTGCCCGACGCGCGCCACGGTGCCGACGAGAATGCCGCGGCCGGGACGGAAGTTCATCGGCAGGAACTCGGTCTCGCCGTGCTTGCGCACGACGTCGGCGTCACCCTGCGCGGCGCCGCCCGTGGTGATCAGGACATCCGCTCGCGCGCGCGCGGCCTGCTCGAGGCGCGCGGTGAAGTCGGCATCGTCGTCGGTCGAGATGCCGAGGTCGATGAGGTCGGCCCCGGCGCGCTTGACGAGCGCCGCGAGCAGCGGGCGATTCCCGTCGTAGGTCGCGCTTGCGCCGAGCGGCGCCGGTGCGTCGACGAGTTCGTCGCCGGTGGAAAGGATTGCCACGCGCAGCCGTCGCGTGACCACGAACGTGTCGGCGCCGACGCTGGCGGCCAGCCCGATGTCGTGCGAACGGAGCCGGCGACCGGCGAGCAGCACGGCCTCGCCGGCGCGCACGTGCTCGCTGCGGCGGCGCACGTTCTGTCCCGCATGCACCGCGCGCAGCACGCGCACGGCGCCGTTCGTCGACTCGGTGTCTTCGCTCATCACGACGGCGTCGGCGCCGGCGGGCAGCGCCGCCCCGGTCATGGTGCGCACCGCCTGCCCGTGCGCCACGCGCCCCGCGTAGGCGTGGCCGGCCAGCGCGTGGCCGATGATCGTCAGCGTGACGGGCGTGCCGGCGTCCTCGGCGCGGATCGCGTAACCGTCCATGGCGGCGTTGTCGAAGGCCGGCAGGTCGACGGTGGACACGACATCGGCGGCGAGCACGCGGTTGATGCCAGCGGCGAGTTCGACGGTCTCGGACTCCGCGAGCGGTGCCAGGCGCGCGCGCAACGCGGCGAGGACCTGGGCGACCGTGAGTTCGTTCATGCGGGGCGTTCCGTGCCCGCGATGCCGGAGTCGGCGGGCGCGTTGATGTTACGGAAGGCCGACGCGTCGTCGAACGGCACCTCGACCGCGCCCAGCGTCTCGAACCACCGATGCATGGCACGTCCGCCGGAGTGCAGGAAGGCACGCAGCGCCGGCGCGTTCGAGCGATGGACCAGCGCGAACACCGGTTGCTTGCGGGCCGCGGCGACGGGATAGGCCGCGCTTGCGCTACCGAGGGCGTTTGCCAGCCGCTCGACGAGATCGGCCGGCAGGGCCGGCGCATCGCACGGGGCGAGCGCGACCCAGTCGCTCGAGGCGCGCTGCAGTCCAGCCAGCACGCCGGCCAGGGGCCCGGGGAACGGTTCGAGCGCGAGCCCCGCGTCCGCGTCGGTCACGACCTCGGCCAGTGCCCGGTAGGCGTCGACGTTGCGGTTCGCGGAGACGAGAACGGTGCCCACTTGCGGGGCGATGCGACGCAGCACCGTCGCCACCAGCGGTTCGCCGTCGTGCACGACCCAGCCCTTGTCCGCGCCGCCCATGCGGGCACCGCGCCCGCCCGCGAGCACCAGCCCGGTGATCTGTGAACGACTGGGTGGAGCCATGGAGCCGGGACGGCGTCAGCCGCCGATGTAGGACATCTCGATCTTCGGCGCGCGGGCCGTCGCTGCGGTGCGGATCTCCGAGTAGCGATCGGCCCGGCCGCGCCAGATGTCGCCGATCACGGTTTCGAGTTCCGCGTCGTCGAGCGCCGGATGAGTCGCGTCGCCGCGCAGCGGCGTGCGCAGGTCGTAGCCCTTCTGCGCGAACAGGCAGAGGTACAGCTTGCCTTCGGTCGACAGCCGGGCGCGCGTGCAGGTGCCGCAGAAGGCCTGGGTGACGCTCGAGATGACGCCGATTTCCCCGCCGCCGTCCTCGTAGGCCCAGCGCCCGGCCACCTCGCCCGGGTAGTTCGGGTCGATCGGGCGCAGCGGCATCGCTTCGGCAATGCGGCGCACGACTTCCGCCGACGGCACGACGTCGTCCATGCGCCATCCGTTGGACGAGCCCACGTCCATGAACTCGATGAAACGCACGATGTGTCCGCTGTTCCTGAAGTGGCGCGCCATCGGCACGATCTCCTGGTCGTTGACCCCGCGCTTGACGACCATGTTGACCTTGATCGGGCCGAGGCCCGCCGCGGCGGCGGCGTCGATGCCGTCGAGCACGTCCTTGACCGGGAAGTCGACGTCGTTCATGCGGCGGAACACGGTGTCGTCGAGGCCGTCGAGCGAGACGGTGACGCGCTTCAGCCCGGCGTCGGCGAGCTGCCTCGCCTTGCGCGCGAGGATCGATGCGTTGGTCGTCAGGGCGAGGTCGAGCTCCCGGCCGTCGCGCGTCTTCAGCGGCGCCAGCATCTCGATCAGCTTGTGCAGGTCCTTGCGCAGCAGCGGCTCGCCGCCGGTCAGCCGCACCTTCTCGACGCCGTGGGCGATGAACAGGCGCGTCAGGCGCGTGATCTCCTCGAACGACAGGAGGTCGGAGTGGCGCAGGAAGTGATAGTCCTGGTCGAAGATCTCCTTCGGCATGCAGTAGGTGCAGCGGAAGTTGCAGCGATCCGTGACCGAGATGCGCAGGTCGCGCAGCGGCCGGCCGCGCGTGTCCTCGAGGCGGCCCGTGGCCGGGACGACCGCGCGCGGCCGCTCCAGGGCGAGGCTCGAGACGCGCGTGTCGAGGACGTGAATGACGCGATCCGTCATGGAGCGGATGTTACCGGGCCATCGCTGCGCGAAAACGACACCGGGGCAGGGCCATTGGCCCGCACCGCCGTTGCATGCCACCATCGAACACCGTGCCGAATCCCGATCCGCCACCCGCCGGCCGCGCGCTCACCGACCACCCGGGCTCATGGCACGAAGTGCTCGCGGTCTTCCTTCGGCTCGGCCTGACGTCGTTCGGTGGTCCGGTCGCGCACCTCGCGTACTTCCGCGAGGAGTTCGTCGCGCGCCGTCGCTGGCTCGGCGAAGACGCCTACGCCGAACTGGTGTCGCTCTGCCAGTTTCTTCCGGGGCCGGCGAGCAGCCAGGTCGGGATCGGGCTGGGTTACCTGCGTGCCGGCCTGCCGGGGGCGCTGATGGCGTGGCTCGGATTCACGCTGCCGTCGGCTGTGATGATGACGGCGTTCGCGCTGGGCCTGCTCGAGTCAGGCGCGGTGGATGCGGGCTGGATCGCCGGCCTGAAGGTGTTCGCCGTGGCGATCGTCGCGCACGCGGTCTGGGGAATGGCTCGCACGCTCTGTCCGGACTCCGCGCGACGCGCCATCGCGATCATGGTCGCGGGCGCGCTGCTGATCGTGCCCTGGCCGCAGGCGCAGCTGGCGGCGATGGTGCTTGCGGGCCTTGTCGGATGGCTGGTGGTGCGGTCCGGTACGACGGGGGGTCATGCGGCGTTGCAGGTGCGCGTGCCGCGCGCCCTGGCCACGGCCGCGCTCGCCGCCTTCGCGCTGCTGCTGATCGGCTTGCCGCTGCTCGCACGCGCAGTGCCGTTCGACGTCGTCGAACTCTTCTCCGTCTTCTACGGCGCCGGCGCGCTCGTGTTCGGTGGCGGCCACGTCGTCCTGCCGCTGCTGCAGGCGCAGGTCGTGCCGCCGGGCTGGATCGGCAACGAGGCGTTCCTCGCCGGCTACGCGGCGGCGCAGGTCGTGCCGGGACCGCTGTTCACGTTCGCCGCCTTTCTCGGCGCGGCGATCCCCCTGCCCGGCGGAGTGACCGGGGCCGCCGTCGCGGTGCTCGGGATCTTCCTGCCGGCGTTCCTTCTCGTGCTGGGTGCGCTGCCGCTGTGGCAGGGGGTCCTGCAGCGGCCCGCGCTGCGGTCCGCGGTGGCCGGAGTGAACGCCGGCGTGGTGGGCGTCCTGCTGGCGGCGCTGATCACCCCGGTGGCCACCACTGCGCTGACGTCCGCGCCCGATGGCGTGCTCGCTCTCGCCGTGCTCGGCGCGTTGCTCAGCGGCCGCGTGCCCGTGTGGATCCTCGCCGCGGCGTGCGCCGCGGCGGGCGCGCTGCTCCACTAGACACCATGGCCGCCCGCGCATTGGCGGGCGGCCAGTTTCCTGAGTCGTAGGTTGCGCGGCGCGCCGGCCCTGCCGGCCGGTTGTCAGGCGTCGAGGCGCTGCGCTGGCCGCGTCTCGACCTGGACCAGCGGGGTCTCCTCGAGCGGCGGCAGGATCGGCCGCTCGCGCGGCACGCGCTTGGAGCGCGGCTCGGACGACAGACGCGCGACCGCTTCCGCGTGCTTCGACGGCTCGGTCTGCACGAGGGTCAGGCCGGCGAGTTCGAGCACCGGCTGCAGCTGGTCGACCGGCAGCGGTGCCGGTTGGGCCGCCGGCAGCGCGACGGTCGCCGGCACCGTGATCATTTCCGGAGTGCGCAGCGTCGTGAAGCCGGTCACGGCGATCGGCGTTGGCGGCACGACAGCCGGCGCCGGTGCCACGCCAGCCGGCGCCGGTTCGACGACGACAGGCGCTGGGGCTGCGGCAACCGGGGCCGGTGCCGCAGCAGCGGTGGCAGCCTCGGTGATCGCCGGTTCGGCTTCGACGGCCTCGGCCGCCTCGCTCTCGAACTCCTCTTGATCGGCCGTTGCCGCGCCTTCGGTTGCCACGTCGGCCCCGGTCTCTTCACCGCTGCGTGCTCCGCGACCGCGGCGGCGGCGGCGCCGCCGCCGACGCTCTTCC
>Ga0209079_10000154_pt1 | contig 31863 bp, 33 predicted proteins | sample PPLLaktember2015_2_FD_187259 | JGI IMG/M metagenome (GOLD analysis project Ga0209079, IMG submission 187259) | Freshwater sediment microbial communities from Prairie Pothole Lake near Jamestown, North Dakota, USA - PPLs Lake P7 Core (6) Depth... | ecosystem: Environmental > Aquatic > Freshwater... | reverse complement strand
GGAAAAGGAACAACCATGATCGACGGGAAACGAGTTCTCGGGCTTGTCTGCGCCCGGGGCGGCTCCAAGGGAGTGCCGCGGAAGAACCTGCGAAAGCTGGGCGGGAGGCCGCTTGCAGCCTGGAGCATCGCTTTGGCCAGGGCCTGCCCCCTGATTGACCGCGTCATCCTGTCCACCGACGACGCCGAAATCGCCGAGACGGCAAAGGCCTTCGGGGCCGAGGTCCCCTTCCTGCGCCCGGCCGAACTCGCCCGGGACGACTCGCCCGAATGGCTTGTCTGGCGCCACGCCCTGAGCGAGATGGAGAGGCGTTGCGGATTTGCGGCGGACTATCTCGTCGTGCTGCCGCCCACCTCCCCTTTCCGGAACGTCGCGGACGTCGAGGGAAGCCTCCGGCAGCTGCACGCAACGGGCGCCGACATCGTCATCTCCGTGACCGATGCGACGCGCAACCCTTACTTCAACATGGTCGAACTCGACGCGACGGGCGAGGCGCGGCTCTGCAAGCGGCCGCCCGGCGGCGTTGTCCGCCGGCAGGACGCCCCGAAGGTCTACGACATCACGACGGTCGTCTATTCGACGCGGGCCGGCTTCGTTCAGCGGGCAAGCGGGACCTGGGAGGGAACGGTGCAGGCCGTCCACATCCCCGCCGCGCGCGCCCTGGACATCGACACGGAGATGGATCTGCAATTCGCCGAGTTCCTCCTTGCGGAAGGTCACGTGAAGCCATGATGAAGACACTCGCCGATCTCATGACCCTGAAGGGCCGAAGCGCCATCGTCACCGGCGGCGCAGGCCACATCGGCCTTGCCATCTGCGAGGCTCTCCTGGAGATGGGCTGCGCAGTTTCCGTCCTCGACCGGGACAGCGAGGCCTGCCGCAGGCGCTGCCTCGAATTGAACGGCCGGGCGTACGCAGGGAAAGCATTCGCCCTGTCGGCCGATCTTGCAGACGAAGCCTCCACACGCGACGCCGTCGGGCGGCACGTCGCAGTGGCGAGCGGTATCGACATTCTCATCCATTCGGCGGCCTTCGTAGGAACCACGAACATTGCCGGCTGGGCCGTCCCTTTCGAAGAGCAGACCGTCGGCGCCTGGGACGAGGCCATGCGGGTCAACGTGACTGCGGCCTTCGTCCTCGCCCAGGAGGCCCGGCCCCACCTGGAGGCCTCGGGGCACGGCTCCGTCGTCCTGATCAGCTCCATCTACGGCCTTACGGGCCCCGACAACAGAATTTACGAAGGCACGGCCATGGCGACACCGGCGGGCTACGCCGCCTCCAAAGGAGGGCTCAACCAGCTTTGCCGCTACCTCGCCACGGCGCTGGCCCCCCGCATCCGCGTCAACACGGTGACGGCGGGCGGCGTGCTGCGCGGCCAGGCCGAGACCTTCCAGCACCGCTACATCGAGAAGACGCCGCTGGGGCGCATGGCCGTCGAAGAGGACTTCAAGGGCGCCGTCGCCTACCTGGCGAGCGATCTGTCGGCCTACGTGACGGGCCACAACCTCGTCGTCGACGGGGGGTGGACGGCATGGTGAGCCCGCTCTGGAAACGCGTCACGGACCCCCGCCGGGCCTTCATCATCGCCGAGGCCGGCGTCAACCACAACGGGAGCATCGAGCTGGCCTTTGCGCTCGTCGATGCGGCCCGGCAGGCCGGCGCCGACGCCGTGAAATTCCAGACTTTCAAGGCGGAACGGCTGGCGACGGCAAAGGCCCCGAAGGCAGGCTACCAGATCGAGAACACGGGCGGCGACGAATCCCAGCTGGAGATGCTCAAGCGCCTGGAGCTCTCCCCCGAGGCCCACCAAGCCCTGATCCGGCACTGCAAAAAAAAGAGGATCCACTTCCTGTCCACCCCCTTCGACGAGCAGAGCGCCGATTTCCTGGACGGCCTGGGAGTGGTGCTCTTCAAAATCCCCTCCGGGGAGATCACAAACCTGCCCTTTCTCGCCCACGTGGCAAAGAAAGGCAAACCGATCATCCTCTCGACGGGCATGTCCAGCCTGGGCGAGGTGCGGAAGGCCGTGCGCGTGATCGAGCGGGAAGGCAGCGGGCACCTCGTTATCCTGCACTGCGTCAGCAACTACCCGGCCGACCCCGCCGATGCCAATCTAAAAGCCATGGCGACACTGGAGAAGTCCTTTCAGTATCCAGCGGGGTTCTCGGACCACACGGAAGGCATCGAGATCCCGCTGGCCGCGGCCGCCCTGGGCGCGAAGGTGATCGAGAAGCATTTCACCCTGGACCGCAATCTCCCGGGACCGGATCACCGCGCCTCCCTGGAACCCGCCGAACTGGCCGCCATGGTGCGCGGCATCCGCAAGGTCGAAGCGGCCCTGGGGACGGGGAAGAAGACCCCGGCAGCAGCCGAGCGGGACACGGCGCGTGTTGCAAGAAAGAGCCTGGTTGCCGCCGTTGAGATCCCGCGGGGCGCCGTCCTGACGCCCGCCATGATTGCCGCCAAGCGGCCCGGAACGGGGCTTGCGCCGGCCCTGCTGCCGAAACTCATCGGGCGCAGGGCAACACGCGCCGTCCCGGAGGGAACCCTCTTCACCCTGGAGATGTTCGAATGAGGCGAATCGGGGTCGTCACCACCTCGCGGGCCGACTACGGCCTGCTGCTGCCCGTCTTGAAGCGGATCAAGGCCGCCCGGGGGCTCGAGCTTGTGCTCTTCGTGTCGGGAACCCACCTCTCGGGGCGCCACGGCATGACGGTGCGCGCCATCGAGGCAGACGGGTTTCCCATTGCCGCCCGGGTCCCCCTGCCGCTTCAGAACAATTCCCCGGAGGCGGTGGCGAAGGCCATGGGCCGAGCCACATCGGGATTCGCAGGCATCTACGGGAAACACCGGCCCGACATCCTGCTCGTCCTGGGAGACCGCTTCGAGATGCACGCCGCGGCCTGCGCCGCTGTCCCCTTCGGAATCCCCATCGCGCACGTGCACGGCGGCGAAATCACCCTGGGGGCCATGGATGATCAGTTCCGGCACTCGCTGACCAAGCTCAGCCACCTTCACTTCGCGGCAACGAAAGAATATGCCAGGCGGATCGTCGGGATGGGAGAGGAGCCCTGGCGGGTTACCGTCTCCGGGGCGCCGGGACTGGACAACCTGCGGACAATGCGGCTGCTGTCAAAGCGTCAGATCGAGCTCCGCTACGGGATCGATTTTTCGATGCCGGCAATCCTTGTCACGTTTCACCCCGTGACGCTCGAGCAGGACAACACGGAAATCTACATCGACCATCTCCTCGAGGCCCTGGGGCGCCTCAGGGGATGCCACTTCGTCTTCACGGCGCCCAACGCGGACCCGGGTGCATCCGTCATCCGGAAAAGGATTCTCCGATTCGTAGGCTCTTCGGAGCGGGCTTTCTTCGTGGAGAATTTCGGCACGAAGGGCTACCTGAGCATGATGGCCCGGGCAGCCGCCATGGCGGGAAACTCCTCGAGCGGCATCCTCGAGGCCGCCTCCTTCCGGCTCCCCGTGGTGAACATCGGGACGCGCCAGGAGGGACGGACCCGCGCGAAGAATGTGATCGATACGGGCTACGGCGCAAGGCAGATCGGCGCCGCCATCGGCCAGGCCCTCTCGAAGGAATTCCGGGCATCCCTCCGGGAACTGAACAATCCCTACGGCGACGGGATGGCAGCAAGACGAATCGTGGACGTCCTGAAGTCGGTGAGTTTGGAGCATCTCGGAAGAAAGCGATTCGCGGGCGGCTAACCAGAAAGCCCCGAATGCGCCAGTACGAATTACTTCGACGTTTCCGCCACCCCATCGCCTCGATCGAACCAGGCCCCCGGCATGCCGGGATAGGTGGTCGCGCGGATTCGCCGCGCCTGCTCCTCGGGCGTCATGTCCGGAGTGAGCCGGCACAGCTCGTTGAGCTCCCGCCTCTTGTAGGGCTCCCGCGTCCACGTCTCTGCCGAGACGGGAAGGGGCTCCCCCGCCATGATCTTCGAGGCCATTTCATAGAACAGGACGAGGATATGCGCGTAGCAGCGCTGCGTGACGGACCAGACCGTGTCAGTTGGGAAGACGGGAAAGCGCCTCACGGCGATGATGGGCCCCGTGTCGACTTTCGCCGCCATGTGGTGGCAGGTGACCCCGTAGACGGTCTCGCCGTTGTAAAGGGCAAAGTTCGTACAGCCGATCCCCGGATACTCCGGCGGCCCGGGGTGGAAGTTGAGTGCGTTGACCCGGGTGTTCTCGAGAAGGGCCTGCGGGATGATCCAGGGAGAGAGATAGGAAACCAGGGTATTCCCCTTCCAGGAGAGGAGATCATTCGGGAAGGGCTCTCCCCGCTGGCCGAGACAGATGGCTGCATCCGGGAAGTGAGTCTCCACGAACTCCAGGGCCCGCTGGCAGCAGGGGTCATCCTTTTTGCCGATAAAAAGCAGGGACATTCTTTCCCTCCGAATCGCTGGGTATGAAAACCTATTGCAAGTTTCAATCCACTGGATTGCAAAGGAATTCGACGGGAGGGCCTCTTCACTGTCGCGTGGTATGCTTATTGCTATGTTTCTATGCGCAATACCTCAGAAACCCTCAAGTTTGCGTTATTGCAGCTCGACACTCGGAGGGCGCGTCCTTCCGGCAGGAGCAATAACATGAAAACGATCCGAGTCATCCCCAGGCTCGACATCAAGGGGCCCAACCTCGTCAAGGGTATCCATCTCGAAGGGCTCCGGGTGCTCGGGAAGCCTTGGGAGTTTGCCTACAAGTACTATCGGGACGGAGCCGACGAGCTGCTCTACATCGACATCGTGGCAAGCCTGTACGGCCGCAACAACCTTTCGGACATCGTGAGGAAGACGGCGGAGAACATTTTTATCCCGCTCACCGTCGGAGGCGGCGTGCGCTCGCTCGATGACATCCATGAACTGCTCCGTGCAGGCGCCGACAAGGTGGCCATCAACACGGCGGCCATCCACGACCCCGGGCTCATCACCGAGGGCGCCAGGGCCTTCGGATCCCAGTGCATCGTCGTTTCCATCGAGGCCAAGCGGATCGGAAACTGCTGCGAGGCCTTTACGGACAATGGCCGCGAGGTGACGGGCCGAGACGTATTCGAGTGGGCCCGCGAGGCCGTCGACCGGGGTGCCGGCGAGATCCTGCTGACCTCCATCGATCGCGAGGGGACGGGGGGCGGCTACGACGTGGAGCTGACCCGGCGCATAGCGGAATCAGTTCCCGTGCCTGTGATCGCCTGCGGCGGCTGCGGGAAGCCACACCACCTCTCAGAGGCGATCCTCGCGGGAAAGGCCGATGCCCTCAGCGCCTCTTCCGTTTTCCACTATCACTACCTCGAGCAGGAGGCAGGGGAAGAAAATTTTTCCGAAGAAGGCAATATTGAATTTCTCGGCCACAAGCGCGGCAGTCTGCACTTCATGACCGACAAGATTACACCGATGGGCATCCGCGACGTGAAAAAGCGTCTGCGCGATGCCGGAATCCACTGCAGGGATCACGGAGCGTCTCCGGCGAATGAGCAAACGCAAGGTAACGATCATCGACTACGGAATGGGCAACCTCTTCAGCATCGAGAGGGCACTGCGCCATATTGATGCCGAAACGGAAGTCACGAGCGACCCGGCGCGGATCGCCTCCGCCGACCGGCTGATCCTCCCCGGCGTCGGGGCTTTCGGAAACGGTACGGAGGAACTGACGCGACGGGGGATTGCCGATGCCATCCGGGCTTTCGTCGCAACGGGCCGCCCGATTTTCGGCATCTGCCTCGGCATGCAGCTGCTGCTCTCGGAGGGGCACGAATTCGGACGCCACCGGGGGCTGGACCTGATACGAGGCGCCGTGGTCCGATTCCGGGACCCCGACCCGGGTGAATTCTCCTACAAAATCCCCCAGATCGGATGGAACGGCATCACCCTGCCGGCGAAAAACGGCGCCGCCAACGGATGCCGGTCCGACTGGAAAGGGACCATCCTGCAGGACGTGCAGCCAGGGGGATTTTTCTACTTCGTCCACTCCTATGTGACGGTTCCCGAAAGCCGCGAGCACGTGCTTGCAGAGACGGACTACGGCCGCGACCGCTTTTGCTCCGTGATCATCCGGGACAACGTTTCCGGTTCCCAGTTCCATCCGGAACGAAGCGGGGAAACGGGGTTGAGGATGCTCGGGACTTTCATGACCCTGTAGGGGGTGAGCATCCCATTTTGATCTGAGGTGAATGATGTATCCGAGTCTTGATATCAGCGAAAACCGGACCCGCGCGCTTCCCATCCTGGACCGACAGCTGGAAAAGCTGCCCCGCGAGGTCGTCTTCTGCAAGCGCTGCGTCGTCTCCAACCAGCGGCCGCGGACGGACATCGATGCCGAGGGCATCTGTCAGCCCTGCCGGTACCACGAGCACAAGGCGGGCCTGATCAACTGGAAGGAGCGCGAGGAAATGCTCGTGGAGCTCCTCGACCGGCACCGATCGACTGACGGCAGCTTCGACATCGTCGTCCCCAGCAGCGGCGGCAAGGACAGCAACTATGTGGCGCACCAGCTCAAGTACCGATACGGGATGCATCCGCTCACGGTCACCTGGGCCCCCTTCATCTACACCGATATCGGCTGGCAGAACTACTTCAGTCTTGTCCAGTCGGGTTTCGACAACATGCTCTTCCACCCCAACGGTCGGCTCCACCGCAAACTCGCCCGGATCGCCTTCGAGTCGAAGGGCGATGCCTGGGAACCCTTCACCTTCGGCCAGAAGAGCTACGCCTTCCACGTGGCGGTGAAGTTCGGCATCCCGCTCATCTTCTACGGGGAGAACGGCGAGGTGGAGTACGGCGGATCGGAAAAGAACAGGGACAAGCCCTACGAGTCCGTGGAGGACTGGGAGGAGTTGTATTTCAAGGGAACGGGCGTCGACTCCCTCATCGGGGTGGGTCTCGACCACGGGGTCTTCACGAGCGAAGAGGTGCGTGACCGAACCTTCGACATGTACAAATCGCCCCCCTTGGAGCAGATCCGCAAGCTCGACGCACAGATGCACTGGTATTCCTTCTATCACAAGTGGACCCCTCAGGAGAATTACTACTACTCGGTGGAGCACACCGGCTTCGAGGCCAACCCCGAGGGCCGCTCCGAGGGGACCTATTCCAAGTACACGAGCCTCGACGACCGTCTCGACGGGTTTCACTGGTACCTGTCTTACATCAAGTTCGGGATGGGGCGCGCTTCCCGCGAGGCCCAGATGGAAATCCGCAACAAGCACCTCACCCGCGAGGAGGGGGTCGCACTCGTCCGCCGCTACGACGGCGAGTTCCCCAAAAAATACTTCCAGGACTTCCTCGCCTACCTGGACATCACCGAGGAATATTTCTGGGAAGTCATCGACCGCTACCGCATGCCCCACCTCTGGGAGAAGGAAAACGGCAGTTGGAAACTGAAGCACGTCGTTTCGTGACGCAAACCGCGCGGCTTACCGGCGAAAGGAAGGATTGAACATGAGATCGTTGAGTGAAATGAGCGTCATCCAGATCGAGGTCACCAATGGCTGCCACCTGCGATGCGCACACTGCACACGTTTCGTGGGGCACCACCGCAAGCCCTTCTACATGGACCTCGAGATGGTGGAGCGCGCCCTGGATTCTCTGGAAGGATTTACGGGCCACGTGGGGCTCATGGGCGGAGAGCCGGCCCTTCATCCCCAGTTCCGGGAGATCTGCGAACTCTACCGGAAGAAGATCCCCCAGAAGGAGCGCCGCGAGCTCTGGACGGCAGGCTACAAGTGGGACGAGTACAAGGAGATCATCCACGAGACGTTCCTCGAAAAATACATCGCTTACAACGACCATTCCGACCCCGACGAGGGGACACACCAGCCGCTTCTGATTGCGATCGATGAGATTGTCGACGACCGGGAGCTCATGTGGAAGGTGATCGACAACTGCTGGATCCAGCTGCGCTGGTCCGCCTCGATCACGCCCAAGGGCGCTTTCTTCTGCGAGGTCGCCGCGGCCCAGGACCACCTCTTCGACGGCCCCGGCGGCTGGCCCATCGAAAAGGGCTGGTGGAAGAAAAACCCCGCCGATTTCCAGGACCAGGTCCGGCGATACTGCCGTCGCTGCAGCGCCGCCCTTCCCATGCCCGTGCCGAACAACCACGAGCCCTATGACTTCATCTCACCCGGCAACGCGAAGCGCCTCGAGGCGTCCCGCTCGCCGAAATTTCTCCAGAGCCGCTACCGGATCGCAGACATGGAGGCCATCCGCAACTATGCGGCAAGCCTCGACGGCATTCCCGGTTCCGTCCGCGGATCCTTCCTGAGCCACCCCGAGTGGACGCCCTGGAACTACCGCAGGCAGGTCTGGAACGCCCCCGGCGAGGGCTATCTCACGGCCGCAGAGGTGCGTTCGCTCCAGACGGGTGTGCTGTCCCGGGATGAGGCCATCCGTCTTCGCGACGCCAGAATGCAGGCCCGGCTTACTGCAGGGAGGTAACGAGCCAATGACCCAGCAAGTGGAACGCGTGAAGCGCCGCCGGACCCTGGCGGACAAGATCATCACCGGGATCAACACGGCCCGCTACCGGGCGACGGAGCCCCTCATGCTGGCCCGGGCCCGGGCCCGATTCGAGCACCTCTACCGGGACCCGGACGAGTGCCCCCTGATCTCGGTCTACGTCCCCACGTACAACCGGGGCGAGATCCTCATGGAACGGGCCGTCCGAACCGTCCTGGAGCAAACCTACATGAACTTCGAGTTCATCATCCTCGGCGACTGCTGCACCGACAACACGGCCGAGCTCGTCTCCCGGATCAAAGACCCGCGCGTCGTCTTCTACAACATCCCGACACGGGGTTACCGCTACCCGCCCACGCCTGAGAACAACTGGTTTGCCGGGCCCGTCATTGCGGCGAACGAGGCTTTGAAACGAGTGCGCGGCAAGTGGATCGCCCGGCTCGACGACGACGACCTCTGGACACCCGATCACCTGGAGGTCCTGCTGCGATTCGCGCAGGAAGGCAATCACGAATTCGCCTCGGCCTCCTACGAGGCGGAACGGCACGGCAAACGCTACATCGTCGACGCCAGGGATGACAACCCCCGCATCGGCGGGACGCAGACCTGGCTTTACCGCTCGTACCTGAGTTTCTTCAAGTACAACATCCACTGCTGGCGCAAGTCGTGGAACAAGGTGAACGACACGGACATCCAGCAGCGCATCTACGAGGCCGGCGTGCGGATGGGGTACCTGGACCGGGTCGTGGCGACCATCATCCCCCGGCCCGGCGAGAAAACCATCGGCCTGGAGGCTTATCTCACGGCCGAAAAGGAAGGGATTCGGGTTCATGCCTGATCGAAAAAGTGACATGAAAGCACCGCCCAAGGTCACCACCGTCTCCCTGGCAGCGGGCATACCGCGCCCGGAGGCGATCGAGGCCCCCTGGATACTCTTCCTGGAGCCTGAAGAGTTCCTCGACCGCCGGCAGTGGCAGGAAATGGAGCGCTTTGTCGAGAGGCGCAAGCCCTGCTGCATCGAGTGCACCGTCGAGAGACACATGGACCGGAAGTTTCTGGCATCCTTTGCCTGGGTGTCCACGCGGCATCTCTTTCAGGACTCCCCCGTGGAGATTCGCCGTTACAGGACCCGCGAGGCAAGGCTGATCCACGCATCGCTGCTCTCCCAAGTCGAGGTGCACCCGCAGACCGGGCATCCGGGATCCTTCTGCCTGATAGCGCATCCGGGCTGCCCGTTGATTCCCTCGGGCCTGTCTATTGCCAGGGAACCGGATGATGCGAACGGTTCTGCAATCAAGCGCCCCGGCGACTTCGCGCTGTTCTGCAAGGGTCACCAGGCTTATTACGATGATTCGGTTTACTGCGAGCGCTTCGTCTGGCCCCACTCCGTCTATCACACGGTCCGGTTCCACTATATCCCGTCCATCATCGAGGGGTTGGAAAAAGGGCTCGGCAACCCGGAGATCGTCCACTTCGTGCTTGCCTACCTGCTGCGTTTCAGGGACTTCGGCGTGGCAGGAAGAATCGTGAATCTGTTGCCCGAGTACTGGGGGGACCGGCATCCCATGCTGCATGTCTCTGCCGGTACAGTCCATTACGCCCGAGGGAACCACGACAACGCCTTCCGTCTCTTCCGGAGGGCCGTGGATCTGTGCCCCGAATCCAAGCTTATCGTAACCAACGCCATCAAGATGTGCCTGCTGCTCGGCCGCTACGACGACGCAGAGGCCATCGATGAAATTTACCGGGCCGAAACAGGCAAAGAGATCGATGACGATTTTGTGGCCCACTTCAGACGGATTCACGGCACCGCCCCTTCCAGGCTTGCCTCGGTGAGCCTCTGCATGGTTGTGCGTGACGAGGAGAAAAATCTGGCGCAGGCCCTGAGTTTCTCGAAGGAGATCGCCGACGAGATGATTGTCGTCGACACAGGATCCGGCGACCGAACCGTGGAGATTGCAGAGCAGGCCGGCGCCAGAGTCTACCATTTCCCCTGGAACGACGATTTTTCAGCGGCCAGGAACTTCGCCATTGACAAGGCTTCGGGCGATTACATTCTCATGCTCGACGGGGATGAACACATCTCTCCCCTCTTCTTTACCGAGGGTCTGATCCTGAAAAAGCTGCTTTCTCCAGAGAAGCTTTGCGCATTCCGGTTCTCCATCGGGTATTACTACAACGAAAGCGACTGGCTCTTCCTGCTGGGCGAGGCGGGAAATTTCCGGGAAGAGAGCAGTGCCGTCCGGCTGTTCCCCCGGCTGCAGGGAATCCGTTACACAGGTCGCATCAGCGAGACGGTGGAGCCGGCGCTTCGAGAGCATGGGATTTCCGTTGAGCGCATTCCCGAGTGGTCCCTTCACATCCTCCACGACAGGGAGGATCGGCGTGATCGGGTCAGGCGGAAGGTCTCCCTCTACCGCGAGAACACCGAGTCCGATTATGCTACGGTACTCGATGCGGTGAAAGATTTTTCCTCCCTCGGCGACACGGATGAAACGGTCCGCTGGCTCAAGCGCTTCTACGGAATGAAAAACGGCCAGCCGGACGCACAGCGCAGGATGGGGCTGAGACTGGCCGGCCTGCTGGAAACCATGGATCCGGGGCAGGCCGAGGAAATCTACCGGGAGATCCTGGCGCATTCCGATCATGACGACGCACTCATGCATGCCTATGCATCCTTCCTGATCCGTAACAATCGCACGGAAAAACTGGCAGGCATCGCTCTCGAGCCGAGGAACCCGGAGGAGGAAGCGCATGGCGCCGTACGGGTGGAGCACAACTGCTATGCGGCTTTGCGATATTTCGAGGCCGGCGAAATGGAAAAGGCATTCCCCACACTGGAGGCTGTCCTGGACGAAGCGGCGGCCAACGTTTTTGCACAGGCCATCCGGTTCTACTTCCTGATCTTTCTGGGCCGGGTGGAGGGCGCCGTCCTTGCCCTCGACCACCTCTTCGAGATGACCACGGGCCCCCGGGGCGACCGGATCGAGACCCTCGAGGACGTCCTGCGGCTTATCACTGAGCTCAGCGATACCCTGCTGAAGACGGGACATGTCAGGGAGAGAGCCCTCGTCCTCCGCGGCGCCCTGGCCCTGGAAAAGGTACTGGTGAAATCATGAGTCAAGCCATTCTTGACAAGAATATCGAGGTACTCCGGAAGACTCAACCGGCACTGGCTGATGCCGTCATGAAAACTGACGGTGGCCCTTACGAGATTGTGCCCTCCGAAAAGAAGGGGGTTCCGAACCTCCTGTATCAGGGCACGACACCACCTGTCCTTTTTTACAAACAGGGCTCGCCTGACTCCGACGTGGATTGTTTCCTGGAGCGGTTCCGTGAGGAGCGCTCTCGGTTTTATGTGCTGCTGGGACTCGGCCTGGGGTATGGGGCCCTGCAGCTTCTGAGGGGCAGCCTCTTCAAAAAGGTCATCGTTGTCGAGAAGGACATCGACTGCTTTCGGCGAGCCCTAGAGGTTGCCGATTTCACGGCTACGTTCGGCAACCCGTTGGTGAAGTTCATCGTGGGGTGCCCTGAGCATGATCTTTACATCACGGTTCTCCATGCCGTGGAACCGCATCTCATAGGCCTGAAGGAGGTGAAGTTTCTCCCATGGCCGGCTTCCATGACGATCGATGGGGATTACTATCGCCATGTCATGAAAACCTTCACGAATGTGGCCAACATCTACATCGCCGAGCGGGGAAACGACCCCTATGACACGCTGGTGGGCTACGAGCAGTTCTTCACCAACATTCGGGAATATCTTGAGAACCCGGGTGCCAGCTACGTGAAGGATCTCTTCAAAGGAAGGCCGGCTTTCGTTGTCGCCACGGGACCCTCGCTGCGGAAAAACATCCACCTCCTCAAGGAAGCAGAAAACAGCGCCGTCATCGTGTCTGCCGACGCGTCGCTCCGCATCCTCCACGAGCACGGCATCCACCCCCACCTGGTGACGACGATCGAGCGCACGCCGGGCTTCGACAAACAGTTCCGGGACCTGGACCACCTCGAAAAAACGGTCTTGGCCACTGTCTCCTTCGTTCACCCCTCGACCCTGCCGTCCTACCGTGGACCGCTTCTGTTTTTCAACCGGATATACAACTTCATGGACCGGTTGGACCTCCTCGAGGACTGCATCCAACTGGGCCTTTCAACGGCTAACATGGCCTACGAGGTGGCCCGCCACATGGGCTGCTCGCCGATTATCCTCGTGGGCAACGACCTGGCCTTCGATAACACGGGAAATTCCCATGCCCGGGGATTCCTCTACGGGGAGAAGCAGCCGATCTACGAGAGCTTCGACCGCTTTGCTGTTCCGGGCAATTACGACGAGTGGATCACGACCTGCGATGGCTGGTTCAACTGCATCAAGCAGTACGAGAAGCGGATCGACGGATGGGACGGGACGCTGATCAACGCCACGGCGGGCGGAGCCCGGATCCGGGGCAGCGTCGTCATGCCGCTGAAGGACGTCCTGCAGACCCACTGTACGGAGGTCTTTGATCCCCGCGAAAGACTCCTCGGCCATCTCTCGTCATGGCGCAAGGAGCCGGCCAAAGGCCGTCACATCCTCGGCCAGCTGGATGGCTTTCTCGAGCTGACAGAGCAGTTCATCGGCATCTGCCGGAAGATGTGCCTTTTTCTCGATTCCATGTTGAGGGACATCGAAAACTCCGGGGGGAAGTTCCCCAGGTCCCTCCAGAAAGACATCGAGATGGCCCTGCCCCACGTCAACGACGCCCTTGACGGGCTGACGGATTCACCGCTCACCTCTTACTTCGGGGAATACTTCTTCACCGAAATCCTCCCCTATCTCATGGAGTGGCAGGTTACCCATGGCCGCTTCAGAAATCAGAAGTGGGCCGATGCCTATCGGCTCAAGCTGGCCTGGAATTTCTTCGGGGCCACGGGACAACTCTGCGTATCGCTCCGGGAAATCCTCCTGGACGGGCAGCGACGCCTGAGGGCGCTCGAAACCTGACAGGTCAGACCCATTGCTCAATGCGAAGGCCCGGTTTTGCCGGGCCTTTTCTGTTTTATTCTCCGCTGTGTTTCCCCTAAAGTTCTCCGCCCCAAGTCCGATAATACCTACCAGAAGAGTAAAAAGGAAAGGAGGTGAGCCCTGGTTTCATCGTTGCGGTTTATGACCCATAACCCTTAACCCGTTCATCAAACTGGCAAGGATGCCAGCTGTTCTCATCCATAGATCAAGGAGGATAACACTATGGGACTTCGCATTCAGACTAACACCCAGGCCATCAACGCACACCGTGCCCTTCAGACGAACGACACCCAGATGGCCAAATCGCTGGAACGCCTTTCGTCGGGTTTCCGCGTCAACCGCGCGGCCGACGACGCGGCCGGCCTCTCCATGTCGATGAAGTTCGTGGCCGACATCCGGGCGATGGGCGCCGCTTCCCGCAACGTCAGCCAGGCCAGTTCCCTGCTGCAGATCGCGGAAGGTGGCGAGGACCAGATCGTTGCCATGCTCCAACGCCTCAAGGAACTGTCCACCCAGGCCGCCTCGGCCAACAGCTCGGCGAACCTGACGGACCTCAACACGGAAGCGCAGAAGCTGATCAGCGAGATCGACCGTATCGCCAACTCGACGACGTGGCAGGGCACCGTGCTTCTCAACGGCTACGGCATCAAGTCCGCCGACAAGACCCTGACTGCCGTCAACGCCTATGACCTCGACGTCACCAATGCAGCCGACGCCCAGTACAGCGTAACCGGTGTCGAGTCGGCATCCATCACGATCAAGAACCTCTCAACGAGCGTTTCCCAGACACTCACCGCGACCACCGGCGCGACGACCTACAACTTCAGCACGCTGGGGATCTCCTTCAAAACCACGGTGGCTTTTGTGGGTACGACCATTGTTTCGAACATCATCTCCGCCCTGGACGGCATGTCCGTCAACGTCGACAGCATCACCTTCCAGGTCGGTGAGAAGAACGGCTCCAACTACCAGATCCAGTTCAAGATCGACGATTCCCGCGCTGCGGCTCTTTCCGTCGGCTCGATCAGCCTCGCCACCATGAGCGGCGCCCAGAGCGCGATGGACAAGGTCGACGCAGCCCTGGTGGCCCTGTCCACCATCCGCGCCGGCATCGGTGCCGCCATGAACCGCCTCGAGTACTCGTCCTCGAACCTGGCCATCGCCATCGAGAACGCCAGTGCCGCGAACTCCGTCGTGAGAGACGTCGACATGGCAGCGGAAATGACCACCTTCACGAAGACGCAGATCCTCATCCAGGCCGGCACGGCCATGCTCGCCCAGGCGAACTCCTCGCCGCAGCTGGTCCTGTCGCTCTTCGGCGGAAGGTAATCCAGGAGGCAACGAAACCAACGCAACCGTTTCACAACGGCCCCGCATCCCGCCCCGGGATGCGGGGCTTTTTCATGGCAGACATCTTGCTTAATCATTGGAAAGATTAAAGTTTCCGGAAACTTTTTCCGATAAAAACAACAAGGGGAGGCCACATTTTCCCGGTCCCCCGGAAGACTCATCCGACGTTTCCGAGAGGCACCCATGGCACTGAGCACCAACCTCATCAGCGGGCTTGCCAGCGGCATCGACTGGCGGACCATGGTGGACCAGCTGATCGCCATCGATCACAAGCGCGTCGACCTGATGGAAACCAAGAAGACGGCCGTCGAGGCAAAGCTCAAGGAGTGGCAGGGCTTCAACACGAAGCTCCTTTCGCTGAAGACAGCCGTCGAGGCCATCAACAAGCCCCGGCACTTCAACGTCTACTCCTCCCAGATGTCCACAGACAGCGCCACGTTAGACGGCGAGGATCTGCTCTCGGTGACGACCTCCGAGACGGCCTCCGTGGGCTCCTACAGCCTCAAGGTCACCAATCTGGCGACGGCGCAGAAGCTCTCGTCCAACCCCTTCACGAGCCAGACGACGGCCCTGGGGTCAAGCTACGCAGGCGACGTCGTCCTCAACGGCAAGGTGGCCACGATCAGCGCCACGGACACGCTCCTCGACGTGGCCGAGACGATCAACAGCCTCAACACGGGGACGGATCCCTCGGGGGTCACGGCCTCGGTGGTCAAGTTCGGGACGAGCGACTACCGGCTCATCCTGACGAGCGACACGACGGGCGCCGACGGCATCACCCTGAAAAACGGCGCGACGACGGACCTCGTCCAGCGCTTCGGCTGGAAGGACGGCCTGACGGCCGCCATCAACCACGCGATCACGGGGGGAGCCCAGGGCGACCGGTTCAGTTCATCGACGGTGGCGATCCAGTCCCTTTTGGGCCTCACCACGGGGGAGTCGGCCGACGTGACCATCGGCGACAGGACCGTGACGATCAACCTCGCCACAATGTCGCTCACGGACATCAAGAACGCCATCAACGCCGCGGCCCCCACGGGGGTCAGTGCCTCGGTCGTCTCCGAGACGGAAGCCGGCAGGACCGGGTATCGGCTCCAGATCGACGGGACCCAGACCTTTACGGACGCGGAGAACATCCTCAACACCCTCGGCGTGCTGGATCACACGAGCACCGATGTCTCCGGAAAGATCTCCGGCAACGCCATGACGACCGACGGGTCCAGGATCACCGCGAGCACCGTTCTGAAAAACATCGACGGGTACAACACCTTCACGGCAGGGGATACCGTGACCCTGTCGGGCACCAGCGCATCGGGAGGGGCCGTCAACACGACCTTCACGATCACGAGCTCCACCACCATCCAGGATCTCCTCGACGAGATCGAAACGAGCTTCGGAAACGTGCTGGCCTACGTGACATCCGACGGCAAGATCCGCGTGGACGACCTCTCGGGGGGCTCGAGCCTCGCCGTCAACCTCACCGATCACATCCAGGCCGCAGGCTCTTCGCTTGAGTTTGTCGCCGGCGACGCGAATTTCTCGGCAGCAACGGCCCGCAAGCGCGAGATCGTGGCCGGGGAGGACGCCACCGTGGAGGTCGACGGCGTCGAGATCACCAGCTCCGACAACACGATCGAAGACGTGATTGCCGGCGTGACCCTGAACCTCATCAAGGAGGACGACGCGACGACGGTGAGCCTCAACGTCGCCCGGGACTTCGACGGCATCAAGGAAAAACTCCAGGAGTTCGTGACGAAGTACAACGAGGTGGTCTCTTACATCAACACGCAGTCGAGCTACGACATCGAGGCCAAGAAGAAGGGCGGCGTGCTCTTCGGCGACGGGACACTCCACTCGGTACGGACCGACATCGTCTCCAGCCTCACGGCGAACATCTGGGGCGTCAACAGCCAGTACTCGATCCCGGGACTCGTGGGGATCAAGATGGACAACAGCTCGCTGCTCTCCATCGACGACACGGTGCTCACGGGAACCCTGAAGACCAACTTCAACGACGTCGTCTCCCTCTTTACAGGGCGGGGCACCACGTCGTCGAGCGACCTGCAGTACCTGACTCACTCGCGGGCGAGCAAGGCGGGCGAGTACACGGTTCATATCACCAATGCCGCAACACAGAGCGCCTCCACCTCGACGACGGCCGTGGGCGGCACACTGGGCGGCGCCGAGACCCTGACCATCACCTCGGGCGGGCAGACGGCCACGGTGGCCCTGACGAGCGCCATGACGATCGGCGACATCGTGAATGCCGTCAACGAGGAGATGGAGAACGACTACACTCAGTCCCTGGCGGGCGCCGAGTCGCTCTACTCCGATACGGGCCACACGACGGCGATCACGGAGTCGACGATCTGGAGCAGCATCTATGACGGCACCGGGGCCTCGACCGGCGTTGCCGACGGCGATACGATCACCTTTACGGGCACGAGCCGCGGCGGGGGAGCGCTTTCGGGCTCCTACACGATCTCGGATGCCGACACGGACAACGTCAAGGGGCTGCTCTCGGCCATCGAGACGGCCTTCGGGAACAACGTGACGGCCACCATCGACACCTCCGGGCGGATCGTCGTCACCGACAGGCAGAGCGGGACGAGTTCCCTGGCCCTCACCCTGGACACGAGCGGGGCCCACGACCTCGATTTCGGGACGACGTCCACGTCGAACACGGGGGGCACCCAGGGCCGCTATGCCATGTCCATGTCCGCCTCCGCCGACGCGGGGAACCGCCTCGTGCTGACCCACGACAATTACGGAAGCGGCTACACCTTCACGATTTCCGAGACGGCGGATTTGCTGTGGAGCGGGGATCAGACCGTCGCGAATGGCAAAGACGTGGCCGGCACGATCAACGGCGAGGCGGCCACGGGCTCGGGGCAGGTCCTGACGGGCGACGAGGGCGACACGAACGTGGAAGGTCTTGCCGTGCTGTACTCCGGAACGGCCGAAAACGTCGACGCGGGCACGGTGAAGCTCACCGTCGGCACGGCGGACCTGTTCAGCCGGTCTCTCTACTACATCACCGACATGTACGAAGGCTACGTGGACTTCAAGCTCGACTCCCTCCAGGGCCAGATCGACGACTACGAGACCAAGATGGCCGCCAAGGAGGCCCTGCTCGAGCAGCGAAAGGAAAACCTGGTCAAACGGTTCGTCATGATGGAAACGGCGCTCAGCCGAATCCAGAACCAGAGCAGCTGGCTGCAGTCCCAGATCAATAACCTGTAGTTGCCCCCAGGCGCGGCCCGGGGAGCCATGAGGCCCAGAACATCACTCACGGAGGAACGCAACCCCCATGGTCAGAAACGGTATTGCCGCCTACCAGCAGGCAGACGTCAACACGGCAGACCCCCTGAAGCTCATCATCATGTGCTACGACGGGGCGATCAACAACCTTCGCGCCGCCCGCGATTGCATCGTCGCACGTGACCTCGAGCGGAAGGCGGACGCCTTCGACCGGGCTTCGGACTTCATCGGCGAGCTCAACCGCGCCCTGGACTTCGAGCGCGGCGGCGAGATCGCCAGCAACCTCAACGCGCTCTACAACTATATGCTGCGGCGCCTCATGGAGGCAAACATCCGGCTGGAGACCGGGACCGTCGACGAGATCGTCGGCCTGCTCGAGGAGCTTCGCTCGGCCTGGCAGGAACTGGCAAACGGCCCCAGGGAGACCTTGGCCGCGCCGGTACCGGTTCAGCCTCCGCAGCAGCCCATGATGATGAAAGCAGGCGTCGTATGAACGCCATGCAGGATATGCTCGACAGGGCGGGAACGGGCCGCCGCATCGCCGCATCCCCCTTGTCGCTGATGGAGAAGAAGCTGGGGCTCGTCGAAGAGTTCCTTGGCGCCACGGACGCCCTCGCGGCCGCCCTCGAGGAGGACGCTCCCCGACAGGTCCAGGAGCTTCTCAGCGGGCGCCAGTCCCTGATGCGCAAGATCGACCGTGTGAGCCAGGCCCTCCGGGAAGAGGGGTGGGAAGACCGGAGACGGTGGGAAGGCCTGCCGGAGCCCGTCCGGGTCCGGGGCAAATTCCTAACGGCCCGCATCGCAGAGACGATCCGCAGGATCGCCGATCTCGACCGCTCCTGCGAAAGGGCTATCCTGACGGCCCGCGACCGCCTGGCGCAGGAGCTCTCGGCGCTCAACGGGCAGCAGACGGGCCTTCGCCGCTACGGGGGCCGCCGCGAAGGGGGGAACAAATTCCTCAACGTGAGGACCTGAGTGAATGCTAAAGATTTTGGAAGGATATGCCGATATTAGGGTCAAGGGAAACCTTGATCTGAAACGACCATCCAGGGACGGATGAACCATGAGAGTGGAAGCTCAACTCGGACAGGCACTCGCAGACATACAGCCTTCAGCCCAGGGGCAGGAAGCGGCCCGGCCGCGGGTGCAGCCGCGCCCGGAGGCTGCCCAGCCCGACCCGGCAGCCCAGGAGCAGATGATCCGCCGGCTCATGGAGCAGTTCAGCTCCTCCAACCTCAGCATCGGCTTCAAGCGCTACGGCAAGGCAAACGAGATGATCGCCGTCGAGGTCACCGACAGGGCCACGGGCAAGGTTGTCCGCGAGATCCCCGCGCGCGAAATCCAGGCCCTCTACTCCCGGATGGGCGAGACGGCCGGCCTCATTTTCGACGACACGGTCTGATCCCTGCACTCAACCCCTGATTGCAATGGACACACGCCCGGCCCGGCGGGTTTTTTTTGGCCACGAAAAACGGGCCCTGTCTCTACAGGACCCGCTTCCCCTTCCAAACTTCTTAACTTCCCAACTTCTTAACTTCCGCCCCTCAGAGCGGGGACGGCACGGAGAGCATCCGGATCGGGTCCCCCGGCGGCAGAACCGGAATGGATGACTGCGGGGCGGTTTTCGGGACACCCGTCACGTCGAACTGGATCGGCTGCGCGTGATCCTCCAGGACGATCTGCCCCCCCCGTTTCGTGACGGGGTTGATGACCAGGGGCGCTCTCAGGTTGAGGGTCACCTTCAGGGGATCCTTCCGGATGTTGACGATGCAGAGCACGACGGCTTCCTCCGGGCGCTCGATCCCAAGCGCCTGGGCAACATCCCCGGGGATCTCGGGTTCATAGTCGGGCTTCACGGCAAAGGGGTTTGCCACGACGAAGGCAATCGCCCCGTCGTCTACGGACTGGAGCCACCAGAAGGGCTTTTTCTCGTCCGGGACGATCAGGATAAAGCGGTCGAGTTGTTCGAACCCCAGGATCGGCCCGGCCATCGTTATGACCTTCGACTCATCCACGGGGACCTCCCCGAATCGGGCGGTGTTGATGTTCATCTGCTGCTGCCTCCTCGTTCCTGACTCATTTCTTGGCCCCCTCGCCCGTCAGCTGCTCCCAGATGTCGGGAAGCCGGTGGAGGGCCATGCCGCTGCCGCGGGCAGCCTCCACATTCTGGTCCCGGATGAGCCGGTAGACTTCTTCCCGATGAACGGCGAGGCCTTTGGGAGCCTCGATCCCCACGCGGATCTGCTTTCCCCTGATCTCGAGAAACGTGATCTTGATATCGTGACCGATGACGATCGCTTCCCCCAACTTCCGTGTCAGGATTAACATGTCTCACCTTTCAAACCCGGAAGGCCGCAAGGCCTTCCATCGTTCGAGCCCCGGGCGTTGCCCGTTTCCGCCGCTGTCGGCCGCGGCGCTTTTGCTATCTCATGAAGGACAGAATCGAAATATTCCCGATCGTGGCCGCAATCTGGTAGGCCGCCTTCAGGGCGGTCTCCCTCTGGGAAAATTCCGTGATGACCTTCGCCACGTCGGCATCCTCCGTGTTCGAACGCAGCTGGGTGACCTGGTAATCGAGGTCCACGAGATTGCTGTCCGTCACCTCGAGCCGGTTCTGCTTGCTTCCCGCCTTCGAGACGTGGAGATTCACCGAGTTCGAGGCCTCCTCGAGACCGTCGAGGGCGCTCTGGATGCCCGCCAGCTCGTTGTTCTGCAGGGCCGCTTTCAGGCCGTGCAGGGTCCTGAAAATGTCGGTGGTACCGCTTCCCCCGTTTGTGAAGATGTCCTCTCCGGAGAGATTGTATGCAAAGGACACGCCCTCGCCGACGTTGACGGAGATCTCCTCGCCGTCGCCGTTAAAATACCCCGTGGTAAGGGCATCGGCGTAGAAGATGTCGTCGGCCGCAAGACGGTTCGTGCCGCTGTCGGTAAACGTCAGGGTCACGCCGTCGCCGAGGGTGATGGTTCCGCCGGCCGGGATGGTCTGCCCGGTCACTCCCCAGGTCCGTCCCCCGTCGGCGGATATATCGCAGACGGCCGTGCCGAGGGCCCCGCCCGTGGTCACCTTGACCACATAGGTCTTGTTGACGGTGCCCGTATAGGTGCCGCCCGCCGCGATGGTGCCGTCGAAGGTGTTCCCCGAGGCCGCCTCTGCCGTCCCGATCGACGTACTCGTTCTCGCCGTTGTGGAGAATGGTTCCGTCTCCGTTTTCGAGCCTGCAAAGAGGTATCGGCCGTTGTACTGTGAATTGGCGAGGGTGTAGATCTCCTGGGTGAGCAGGTCCACCGTCTCGGCGGCGGTAGCCCTTGTCTCGGCTGTCGCCGTTGCCGTCGCCTGGGTGATGGCCGTTTCGCGCATCTGGACGAGCAGGTCGCGGATGTTGGCGAGCTTCGTCTCCGTCATGTTGAGCCAGCCCTTGGAGGCATCGACGTTGCGGCGGTACTGCTCCACCGAGGCCTGCGTCTTGCGATAGTCCAGCACGGCGCGCGTCCCCACGGGGTCGTCGGAGGGTTTGTTGATCCTCTTCTGCGTGGAGATCTGCTCCATGAGCTCGGCGTACTTGCTCTGACTCAGGTAGATATTGTTCGTCGTCGAGTTGAACTTCAGGTTTTCCGTAAGCCGCATTACCATCGAAGAACCCTCTTTCTTAACCCTTGAACCTTAACCTCAGTCTACAAGCCCCAGCAGCGTGTCGATCATCTCCTGGCTCGCTGTGATCATCTTCCCGGCGGCGCTGTAGCCCATCTGGAACCGCACCAGGTTCACCATCTCCTCGTCGATGGAGACGCCGGAGACCTGCTCCTTCTGTCCGATCAGCGTGTTCATCACGGCGTTGCGCTGACCGTAGCTCCGGTTGGCCGCAGCCACATCCTCGCCGATCTGCCCGATGAGCGAATTGAGGTAGGAGCTGAAGGGGATCGTATCGCCCCTCATGGTGAGGGCGTCCCGAAGGCCGCTCATCGCCTGGGCGTTGTCGCCGTCGCCGTTGACGGTGGCGGAAGCCGCAATTAGGCTGAGATCGGCAAGAATAGCCGAGCTGACGGCCATGTTCTTCGCCTCGGTGACGTCATCGAAGAAAAGACCGCCCACGTTTCCGTTGCGGTCAAACCCCTCGATGTGCTGCGCGTTGACCTCGTCGGCGATCGCCGCGGCAAGCGTGTTGAGCTGGCCGAGGTAGTCCGTGGCGTCCGTGTCCCTCACGTCGAGGCAGGCCCCAAGACGGCCCCCCGCAATGGCGTCGTTTAGGATCTCGGTGTTGTCCTCCTCGAAGGCGACGTCATAGAACCCCGTCGCGGTGTTTTGCACGGCCTCGAGGGCCCAGTAGCGGTCGCCCTGGACGAGCGCCTTGCCGTTGGACATAAAAATGTCCAGGGATCCGTCGGAGCGCTGCATGTATTGTATATTGAGCGTTTCGCTTACTTTCTTGAGCAGCTCCGACCGCTTGTCCATCAGGTCGTTCGTGTTGCCGCCCCCGGACTGGACCTGGATGATCTTGCCGGTCGTATCTGCGATGTCGGCAAGGTAGCTGTTGAGCTGGGTGATGTTGTCGGACAGGCGCGAATTCATGCTGTCCTGCACGTCCGTGAGCTGGTTGGAGTACTCCCGGAGCGTGGTGGCCAGGTTCTCGGCTGCAGAGACCACGGCGAAGCGCTCCACCTCGCCCGTAGGGTTGAAGGAGAGGTCGTCCCAGGCCTTCCAGAAGCGGTCCATGACGCTGCTGAGGCCGTCCTGCTGGCTTTCGTTGAAGATGGCCTCGATCTGCGACAGGGCATCCTGCCGCGTCTCGCTGTAGGAGAGCAGCGAGGACTGGTCGTTGATCCGCGCCTCGATGAACTGGTCGAACAACCGCTGGACCTGGGTGACTTCCACCCCGATCTGCACGTCGTTCTCGATGGACTCCATGGTCCCCTTGGCCTCGATCACGGCCCGCTGCCGCGAGTACCCCGGGGTGCTCACATTGGCCACGTTGGTGCCCGTCACGCCGATGGCCACCTGGTGGGCCAGCAACGCCTCTTTTGCCGTGTTCAGGATCTGTCCGATGCTTGACATGGCCCTACCCTCTGCTCGAGCAGATCCTGCCGTTGAGACCCCTGGTTCTCAGCTGTCCCGACTCGGCATAGGTGGATCCGCCGGATATCATGTTGGCGAAAAACTGCATTGCTCCCTCGCTGAACTGGATCGAGGACTCGATGAGCAGCCCGTTGCGGCCGTTCATCCCGGAGATCTCCGTCACGAGGGACCGCAGGGACGACTGGCACTCGGCGAGGCGTTTGCGCTGCCGCGGGGAAACGTGGGAAAGCAGGTTCGTGAGGGTGATCCCCTCCTGCCCGATGCCCAACTGACGGCAGAGGCGGTGCGTGATGCCTGCCCGGACCTCCTCGAGAAGCCTCGTCTTGAGCAGGCAGGTTTCCTTCCGGGCGTTGCTTGCATGGATCGCATCCAGGGAGGGCTTCAGGAGAACCTGATGCTCCTGCGCCACGGACTCCCGCAGTTCGCCATAGACTTCGACTTCCTTCCACAGCACGTCGACGAGGGAATCCACGAGGGATTCCGGATTCCCTTCGACGGTGAGCTCCGACGTCATGTTCACGCTTGGGTTCAACATGGCACACCCTTCCTGGAACTTCCGGCCGGGGCCCCCTGTGCGGGGGTGCCCCGGTCACGTCCGTTTTCCCGTACCGGTCCGGCACGGCCATTCTGGGCGAAGGAAGATACCGTTGATGCTTATGGCGGGTGAATCAGGGATGCCCGTGATCAGGCAATGATGTCGAGGAGCGACTCTCCCACCATTTTTTCGGCAACTTTCTCCGCGTCGACCTTGTACGTGCCCTTCTCGATCTGATCCTTCAGTGCCTGGACCTTGTCCTCCCGCACGTCGGGAAGGTTCGAGATGGCGTTCTGCAGGGCCTGAACGTCCTTTGCCGTGGTGGAAAGATTCACTTTTTCCTCGGGTACGAGATTGTTGGCGGCGCCGGCCTTCTCCGATGCGCGGTCCTCGACCTTTTCGGTCTTCTGGTACTGCTGGATCATCTGGAGGGTGGCGTCGTCGACCTTGGAAATCTTCATGTCGTACTCCTTGTTGGAATCTTAACACACTAATCGGCAAAACCCTATTCGATCTTAAGTGTTTTTTTCGTGGCAGGGTCGTTTTCGACCCCGCTGCCCGACTCCGGATTCACGACCCCCTGGGGCTGTTTCAGCTGGTTGTAGAGAACCTTCTGCAGCCCGATGCCGCCCCGGCGGGCCAGGTCCTCGGAGAGCTTGTGGTCCACGATCATCGTGTAGGTGTCCTTCCCCGGCATCCTGGTTGCGGTCTGGCTCTCCGGGATCGTCTTGCGCATCGTCTGAAAAATGTAACTTATGAATATAGCTTCGAAATCGGCGCAGGACTTCCTCAGCTTCCGGTCCTTCTCCTCTTCCTCGGCCGAGGCGGCACCTGCCCGGGCCGACATTTTGGCCAGGCTCTGCGTCGCCAGGGGAGGGATGTTGCGGATTTCTTCCATTTCCTTTTTCCTACATCACTTTCAGGTCGGCCTGCAGGGACCCGGCGGCCTTGATGGTCTGCAGGATTTGAATGAGATCGCGGGGGGTGACGCCCATGGCATTGAGACCCCGGACCACGTCCTGAATGGTGACCCCTCTGGGCATGACCGTGAGGGATTTCTTCTCCTCGGCAACGTTGATCTGCGTGCTCGGGGTCACGACGGTCTGCCCCCCGGAACCCATGGTGACGCCGCGCCCGGCGTCGACGACCCCGCCTGTGCCGCGCGGGGCGTACGGCAGGGGTTGGGACACGTTGTAATCCTCCCGGATCTGGAAACTGAGATTTCCGTGGGCCACGGCAATAGTCGAAATCCTTACGTTTTCCCCCATGACGACCGTGCCGGTCTTCTCGTTGAGAACGACGACGGCCGGGGTGTCAACGGAGACGTCAAGGTTCTCGATGGCCGAAAGCAGGCTCACGATGCTTCCCTTGTATGTATTCTTGACAGTGATCACGGCGGAGCTCGAATCGACGAGCTTCACGTCCACATCCCCGATGCGGGAATTCACCGTCGAGGCTAGCCGGGTGAGCGTCGTGAAATCGGGCTGGTAGAGATTCACCTTGAGCTGGCGGGTCTTCTCGAAGTCGTACTGGAGCTCCTTCTCGATGAGGGCCCCGTTGGTGATGTAGCCGACCGTTGTATGGTTCTTTCCGGAGACGCTGCCCGAGGCCGAGTTCCCGCCGGCCAGAAAGCCACCGATCGTGACAGCTCCCTGGGCCACGGCGTATACCTCATTGTCGGCACCGCGGAGCGGCGTCATGAGGAGCGTACCCCCCAGGAGGCTCTTGGCATCCCCGATCGAAGAGACCATGACGTCGAGTTTGGAGCCCGCCTTGGCAAAAGGCGGCAGGACGGCGGTGATCATCACGGCGGCGATGTTGTTCGACTTGAGATCCTTGTCGCGCATGGCGAGGCCCTGCCTGGAAAGCATGTTGGACAGGGTCTCTTTCGTGAAGCCGTTCTTGATGCTGTCGCCGGTGCTCATCAGGCCGACCACGAGGCCATAGCCGACGAGCTGGTTGTCCCGGATCCCGCCGATCGCGGCGATGTCCTTGATCCTCGCCGCCCCGGCCGCAACGGGCAGGCACAGGCAGGCGACGAGTACGATCGCGACCCCTGTCAAAATTCCCTGATGCACGCTTTTCAAGTTCATCTTCAACCCCACCGTCAAATTTCCTGACACTGCAATTTCTCTGCCTTGTTGCTCGTGTTTTGTGTCTTTTCCCTGGACCCTATACCCTGTACCCGGTACCCGGCGCGAAGCGCCTAGAACGGCCACACCCAGTCCACGACGCGGGTCATCCAGCCCGGCCGCATCTTGTCGTCCACCACCCCCTTGCCGGCATAGACGATCCGCGCATCGGAGATGTACTGGGAGAAAATCAGGTTGTCCGACGTGACGTCCTCCGGCCGGATCAGGCCGGTGATCACCATGAACTGGTCCTCGGAATTGACCGTCAGCATGCGCCGGCCCTCGATGATGAGGTTGCCGTTGGGGAGCACCCTCACGACGCGGGCGCTGATCCTTCCCTTGAGGAGCCCGTCGCGGTTTGTTTTTCCCTCCCCTTTCAGGTTGCTGTCCAATCCACCGCCCAGGTTGTAACCGGACATGATGGTGCGGTCCGGGTTGGTCTGGACGAAACCGGTGATGTTCGCCGTTGTCAGCGACGTTCGCTTCGTTTCCGTGTTCGCGTTGTTTTCCCCCTCGGCCTTCTCGTCGATGACGATCGTCACGATGTCCCCGATGTTGCGGGCCTTGCGGTCCGTAAAGATCAGGTTGTTCGACGTCGCGCCCGGCCAGATCGATCCGGGCGAAGGCTCTGCCTTCACCTCCGGCAGCGAGGGCGGCATCACCATGGGCTCGCGCTTCATGGCGGCGTCGTAGCTCGTCGCCAGGCAGCCCGTGAGCAGCAGAAGCAGGGTCATCGCGAGACAGATCTTGAAGGCTTTCATGATCAATTCCATCCTTTTAAAACTCGACTTTCACCAGCGACTGAGCCATCACCCGGGCGAAGATGATCTTCTTCGACGAAAGGTTCTGGACGCGGACGAGATCCCCCTGGCCCCCATCCTCCTGGCACAGGCCGACGGTGGATATCGTCATGGGGCCGCTCTCGAGGACGATGCGAACGACCTCGCCCTTCTTCACGACGGGCACCGAGCGCAGCATCTGCCTCGTGATCTCCGTGCCGGCGTTGAGCCGCACGGTGGCCTTCTTTCCCACGGCCTCGCCTGCATCCGTCAGGACACCCGTCGTGGCCGTGTCCATCCACTTGCTCGTCACCGTCACGTCGCCCGGCCCGATGATGTGGTCGCGGGGGATGCCGTGGGTGCTGGCGACGACGTCGGTGAGCACCTCGATCCTCACTCGGATCGTCTCTTCGCGGACGAAGGTGTCGCCTTTGCAGAAGCGGACTGCAAAGGAGCTGCGGCCGATGTAGTGCTCACCGGCGCGGCTGCGGACCTGCAGGTTCGCATCCCCGGCGGAAATGGCCACCTGGGGCACGGGGCCGAGGAACTCGACGCGGATCCGGTCCTTGGGCCAGGTTGCATTGTCCTCGATGTGCTTTTTCACGGCCTCCTTGATTGCCGTCTCGCCGATTGCGGACGCCTCGCAGAAGGGCGCCGACCCGGCTGCGAACAGGATGAGGATCATGAATGCCGCGAATGGGGCAAAGTGCCGTTTCATTGCTTCTTACCTCTTGAGGTTGTTCACCAGCTGCAGCATGTTGTCGGCCGTCTGGATGGCCTTCGAGTTGATCTCGTAGGCCCGCTGGCCGACGATCATCTGCACCATTTCATCGACGACGTTGACGTTGGACATTTCCAGGAAGGTCTGGGAGATGGTCCCGAAACCCTCCGTGTCGGGGTTGCCCGTCACGGGCTCGCCGGAGCCGTCCGTCTTGGCGTAGAGGTTGCGGCCCAGGTTGGTGAGACCCGCCGGGTTGGCGAACTTGGCCAGTTCGAGGCGGCCCGTGGACAGGGTCGTCCCGGCCTTGTCCTTGGCCGTCCAGGTGCCGCCGGCATCGACGGTGAAGGTGACCGTTCCCGAAGGCACGGTGACCTCGGGGGTGAGCTTGAGGCCCTCGGAGTTCACGAGGAACAGGTCCTTGCTGATCTTCCAGCTTCCCGCCCGGGTGTAGAGTGTCTTTCCGTTGCCGTCATCGACCTGGAAGAACCCGTCGCCCTCGATGGCCCAGTCGAAGCGGTTTCCCGTCTGCTGGTAGTCGCCCTGGGTGAAGGTCTTCTGGATCGACGTGAGCTTTGAACCCAGACCCACTTCCATGCCAAGGGGCAGGGCGGTCCCGGAGGTGGTCGCCACGCCGGCCTGCCGGCTGACCTGGTACATGAGATCCTGGAACTCTGCCCGGGAGGCCTTGAAGCCCGGGGTCTGAACGTTGGCCAGGTTGTTGGCAACGACATCCTGGTTGATCTGCTGGGCCAGCATGCCCGTTGCCGCCGTGTATAAAGATCGGATCATGGTTCCCTCCCGTTACCCTTTAGCCTAATAGACTTTCCCGACCCGGCTCGATGACATCCGGTCCTGATCGCTGATCGTCTGCATGATCTTGAGATAGGCCTCAAAGGAGCGCTGGATGTCGATCATCTCGACCATCTCCTTCACGGCCTGTACATTGGACGTCTCGAGGTAGCCCGAGCGGACTTCCGGGTTCTCCAACGCGGTCTGCTCGGCGTTGCGGGCGGCCTCGAAGAGACCGTTCCCCCGCTTCACGAGGGCGTCCTTCTTCTTGAAGTCGACGACCCTGATCTTGCCCGCCTCGCTGCCGTCGACACTGATGGCGCCCGTGTTCGAGATCTCGACTTTTTTCCCGGAAATGGTGATCCGGCCCCCCTCGCCCATCACGGCATCGCCGGACTGGGTCACCAGTTCGCCGCTTGCGTTGAGGGTGAAGCTGCCGTTGCGGGTGTAACGCTCGCCGTCTTTCGTCTCGATGGCGAAATACCCCTCGCCCTGGATGGCCACATCGAGCGGGTTGCCGCTTTTCTGCAATGTTCCCGGGGAGTGGTCGATCAGGACAACGGGATCGTGGCTGAAACTGTCCTCGGCCATGGGATCCGTTTCGGGCTTGCGCACAAAGATGAGCCGCTCGGCCTTGTACCCGGGTGTCTGCGCATTGGCCAGGTTGTGGGTCACGTAGTCGTGCTGAGAAAGCTTCTTGACGGCGGCACTGACTGCCGTGTTAACGCCGTACATCATATTGCCGGTTCCTGCTCCTTATAACGGTGTTGATCTGCAGTTGAGCAACGGCTGTGCCACGGAATACAGGCTACAGGCATCAGGCTTCAGGCGTCAGAAAAGAAAGAGCAGTATCTTTATAAGTAATTGGTTTTAATCACTTTATTTAGATAGGCGGTTTTGCAGGACTTTTGAGTCGGGGAACTGGGAAAAGCGGGAGAAAGAACGGGGGTGGGTAATTTTGGGCTTGGAGGGAAAATATTGCCTGCGGGATGTTTTCCCGTCTTTTTCTGAACCTTTATCCTTTGTCCTTTATCCTTGACCCTGGTTGTCGCGGTACTTCTCATTCGAGGAGTAGACAAAGGCGAGGATCTCCGCCACGGCCCGGTAGAGTTCCGGGGGGATGTGCTGGTCCATGTCGAGCTTGCTCAGGATCTGGACGAGGGCCCTGTCGCTGCGGACCGGGATGTCGTGCTGCCGCGCCAGCTCGATGATCCTCTCAGCCATGTGACCCTTCCCTTTCGCCGTCAGCCTCGGGGCATCATCCTTGGCGGCATCGTACCGGATCGCCGCCGCCATCCTGGTCAACTCGCCATCTTTCTTCTTGTTGGTCGGCAAAATGAAAGCCTCGTCTGTATCTTCCGACTCCAGTATCGGATTCCGGATTCGGGCTTCAGGCTTCCGGAGTCCGGATTCCAGAGGCCTGAGTCCCCTTTTCGCCGTCAGGCGAAAATATTGAGCGTTTGCCCGTCCCCGTACAATTCTTCCCGGAGGCACTCATCCATCGCCTCCCGGACGTTGCCTGCCGAGACGGAAAGATCGGCCGCCGTGCAGCCGATCTGCCGGAGCTGCTCTTCGAGCCCGGGGAGAAGACCGGTCACAAAGGCCGCCACATCCTCGTTTTCGCACTGGATTCTGCAGCTTACCGCCTTTCCGTGAACGTGCGCCTGGGCCATCACATCGCCCAAGGCATCCATCTCGAGGGCAAAGACCACCCGGAAAGACTCTTTCCGCCCTCCCCTGCCGGGGCGCCAATCTTCGTCGCGAACGAAAATATCCGCTTTCCCCGCAAGTCCGGGCAGGATGAGTGGGATCTGGATAAGAAGCTTCCCCTCGGTCTCCTGGAAGTGCACATTGAGGACCTGCTGGCTCTCGATGGCCCGGACCGTCCTCTCCAGGGCCGGTGTCAGCTCGCGGATTGCCTTCGCATCGGCAGGTTGTGTTTCCACGGACTGGAGCTTCGCCTGGAGTTCATCGATCAGCTTCATAAGGCTCGGCTTGAGGCTTTCCTTGAGACTTGCCGGCGGGGTGTCCCGATGTTCGCCACCGGGGCTCTCCAGTGCCTTTCTGAGGTCGCTTTCGAGCTGCAGCCCCAGGGACCTTACGGCTTCGCGCAGAGAAAATCCCCGTTCCATCTTCTCCCGCCCCGGCAACGCCGATTCCAGCGCATCGAGGATCGCCGCCAGATTGTCGCGGCCCGCGAGGCGGGAAAGGTCGGCACCCCGGGAGCCGCTGACGATCTCGGTCAGCTCGACGAGGCTCTGTGTGAGCGCGTCGGGGTTGGACCGGAAAACCCGCAGGTGCTCGGCCGCGATGCGCTCTTCGGGCGGGGACACGACCGACAGCAGAACCCTGGGGTTGAGGCTGTCCACCCGGAGCGTCATCGTCTGCCCCGGCCGCAGGGTCGGCTCCGCTTCCGCCGTGAGATGATTGGCGCCGATGCGGATGACGAACCTGCCGTCATCGAGCCTTTCCATCACGCGGGCCTCCACCGCCTGCCCGACGGACAGGCCCGTTGAAGGCTGATGCGTGAGCTTGATCTGCAGTACCGGGTCGATCAGCGGTTTGAATACAGGTGGGAAATGGACGTGGGAAGGCATCAGCGGCTGTCACTTCTGCGGCGGGCAAGGTCGAGGATGAGGCGGATCTCACCTTCCGATATACCGAGGCTTTCGGCGATCTCGGCCTGGGTAAACCCCTGCCCGGCCAGCCGGATCACTGCGTCGGTTCTCTTTTCGGGAATGGCCTCTTCCAGGCCGGCGCTTGTCTGGTCGAGTTTGTCGATGTGGGAGGATGCCTGCTCGATGAGACGGTTCAGGCGGGCTTCCTTCTCGTCGATGGAAAGGGACACATCCCGCAGTGCCTTCTTGCTTTCCTCCATGGCCTCGAGGAGGCCGGCCGTCGCTTTCTGGGATTCCTCGATGAGCCGCTTCAGCTCCGCCATGGTCTTGACGAAACTTTTTCTTTTCTTCAGGTCCTGGTTCACCCGCGCGATGATGAATACGACGGCCAGGCAGAGCACCACATCGGCGACCACCTGGATGACAAAAAAGACATGGGGATTGATACCTGTCATGAAGAAACGCTGCTCTCCGCCGTGCTGCAGGCAAAAACAGGTGATAGGTTGATTAGTTGATTAGGGAAGTTACCTCATCAACTTATCAACTCGTCAACTGATTCCTTTTCCCTCAGGTCACTACGGCACGAAGGCCGCTAGACGCGGATGTTGATCCTGCCGCCATGCCCTTCCTCCGGAGGCTCGTCCTCCTCGGGAATCAACTGCTGCTTTTGCTCCGCCTTCTGATGATCCCGGGCCATCTTGCGCTTCCGCTCCCGTTCCTCCTCGCGCTGAATCCAGACTTTCTCGGTCTCATCCGATTCCTTGACCTTCTCCTTGAGAAGTTTTTTCTCCTCGCTCGTGTGCACGGCAACATAACGCTGCTGGAGGTCAGACTGCTGCTGCTGCGTCTGCTGGAGTCGCTCCACCGACGTTGTCTGCATCAGGACCTGTTGTACATCGACCGCCCTCAACATGACCGGATCACCTCCTCCGGGACGGTTTACCCGTGGGCAGCGGCATAAGGGCCTTCGGAACGAATTTTCCGGAGTCCCTGCTCATGCAATCGACGGATCAGGCCGTAATCTTTAATTACGCCGTGCTTTTTATGATAATGAACGATGACTCTATACTGCTCGTCTTGAAGGTCCCTCTGTACCCTGTACCCTGTACCCTGTACCCTGTACCCTGCTTTACC
>Ga0209079_10000152_pt1 | contig 32143 bp, 31 predicted proteins | sample PPLLaktember2015_2_FD_187259 | JGI IMG/M metagenome (GOLD analysis project Ga0209079, IMG submission 187259) | Freshwater sediment microbial communities from Prairie Pothole Lake near Jamestown, North Dakota, USA - PPLs Lake P7 Core (6) Depth... | ecosystem: Environmental > Aquatic > Freshwater... | reverse complement strand
GCGCTCGTCCATCGCACCGATTTCTGCACGATGGGCAGCGTCGCCGACATCGTCGGCTACGGAGACTGGACGCGCATGCGCCAGTGGGCGATGGCGATCGCGGTCGCCGTGGCGGGCACGACGCTGCTGGCCACGTTCGGCGTGATCGATCCGGCCGCCAGCTTCTACACGACCAGGCGCTTCACGCCGCTCGCCTACGTCGTCGGCGGACTGCTCTTCGGCTTCGGCATGGTGCTCGCCGGCGGCTGCGGATCGAAGGCGCTGGTGCGCGCCGGGGCCGGCAGCCTCAAGGGCCTGGTCGTGTTCGTCGTGCTCGGCCTCGTCGCCTACATCTCGCTGCGCGGCGTGCTGGCGGTGGTGCGCGTGCGCGCGATCGAGTCGGTCGGCTTCGACCTCGCGACCACGCAGGACCTGCCGGCGCTGCTGACCGGCGGCGGCGCCGCGCTGGCCGCGGCCCGCCTCGCGATCGCCGGCACGATCGCGATCGCGCTGTTCGTGTTCGTGCTGCGCGACCGCGCCGCGCTGACGAAGGAAGTGGTGCTCGGCGGCGTCGGCGTGGGCGCCGTCATCGTCGCGGTCTGGTTCGTGTCCGGCCACCTGGGCCACGTGGCCGAGCACCCGGAGACGCTCGAGGAGGTCTTCCTGCGGACGAACTCGGGTCGCATGGAAGCGCTGTCGTTCGTCGCGCCGGTGGCGTGGACGCTCGACTACCTGATGTTCTTCAGCGACACGAGCAAGGTGATCACGGTGGGCGTGGCCTCGGTCGGCGGCGTGTTCGCCGGCGCGCTGCTGAGCGCGGTGCTGGGCGGGCGCTTCCGCTGGGAAGGCTTCCGCGACACCGAGGACACGGCCAACCATCTCGCCGGCGGCGCGCTGATGGGTTTCGGCGGCGTGACGGCGATGGGATGCACGATCGGCCAGGGCCTGTCCGGGGTCTCGATGCTGGCGGCCGGCTCCATCATCACGCTCGCGGCGATCGTCGCCGGCGCCGTCGCCGGCCTGCGCTACCAGGCGTGGCGCGTCGAACGGATGGCCTGAGGCTGCCTCACGCCTTGCGCCGGCCTCGAATCCTCGCCATCCTTGCCTGCACCGACTGAAGAGGAATCAACGTGGAAAAGAAGTTCGCATCCCAGGCCGACCTGGAAGAGAAGAAGGTCAGCTTCGACAAGCTTTCCGAACACGCCTATGCGTACACGGCGGAGGGCGACCCGAACACCGGCATCGTCATCGGCGACGACGCCGTGATGGTGATCGACGCGCAGGCCACGCCGGTGATGGCGCAGGACGTGATCCGGCACATCCGCACGGTGACCGACAAGCCGATCCAGTACGTGACGCTGACGCACTACCACGCGGTGCGCGTGCTCGGCGCCTCGGGCTACCGGCCGCAGCACGTGATCGCGAGTCGCGACACTTACGACCTGATCGTCGAGCGCGGCGAAGCCGACATGAAGAGCGAGATCGAGCGCTTCCCGCGGCTGTTCCGCGCGGTCGAATCGGTGCCCGGGCTGACATGGCCGACGATCGTGTTCGAGAAGCGGATGACGCTGTGGATGGGCAAGCTGCAGGTCGAGATCATGCAGCTCGGCCGCGGCCACACGAAGGGCGACACCGTGGTCTGGCTGCCGCAGGAGAAGATCCTGTTCTCGGGCGACCTCGTCGAGTACAACGCGACGCCGTACACGGGTGACGCCTACCTGACCGACTGGCCGGCGACGCTCGACGCGGTCGCGGCGCTCGGCGCCGAGAAGCTCGTCCCCGGACGCGGCGCCGCGCTGCGGACGGCGGCGGATGTGAAGGCGGGCCTCGACGGCACGCGCGCGTTCGTCACCGCGATGTTCGAGTCGGTGAAGAGCGGCGCGCGCGCCGGCCTCGACCTGCGCACGGTCTACCGGGAAACCTACGAGAAGCTGAAGCCGCAGTTCGGCCACTGGGTGATCTTCGACCACTGCCTGCCGTTCGACGTCACCCGCGCCTACGACGAGGCGACCGGCCACGTCGACCCGCGCATCTGGACGGCGCAGCGCGACAAGGACATGTGGGAAGCGTTGGAAGGATAACGCTGCTCGTGTACGCGACCGCTGCGCGATAGGGGGAGACGATCCGAATGCCGTCGACTTACAAGGCGCCCGAGTATCCGTATGTGAAGCCGACCGAGCTGACCGCCGGCGGCATCGCGCGCACGCAAGTAGCCATCGTCGGCGCGGGCCCGATCGGGCTCGCGGCGGCGATCGACCTGGCGCAGCAGGGCATCGACTTCATCCTCGTCGACGACAACAACACGGTGAGCGTCGGCTCGCGCGCGATCTGCTACGCCAAGCGCGCCCTCGAGATCCTCGACCGCCTCGGCTGCGGCGACGCGATCTGCGCGCGCGGCATCGAGTGGAAGGTCGGCAAGGTCTTCTTCCACGACCAGCTCGCGTACCAGTTCGACCTGCTGCCCGAGCCCGGCCACAAGCGCCCGGCGTTCGTGAACCTGCAGCAGTACCACCTCGAGGAGTGCCTGGTGGCGCGGCTGGCGGAACTCGGCCATGGCGTCCGGTGGAAGAACAAGGCCGTCGGCCTGGCCGTGCGCGAGGACGGCGTGCGAGTGGACATCGAGACGCCGGACGGTCGCTACGCGATCGAGGCGGGCTACGTGATCGCGGCCGACGGCGCGCGCAGCGCGCTGCGCGACCTGATGGGGCTCGACTGGAAAGGGCAGGTGTTCCACGACCGCTTCCTGATCGCCGACGTGCACATGAAGGGCGAATTCCCGACCGAGCGCTGGTTCTGGTTCGACCCGCCCTTCCATCCCGGGCAGTCCGTGCTGCTGCACCGGCAGGCCGACGACGTCTGGCGCATCGACTTCCAGCTCGGCTGGGACGCCGACCCCGAGGAAGAGAAGCAGCCCGAGCGCGTGATCCCGCGCATCCGGGCGATGCTCGGCGACGACCGCCCGTTCGAGCTGGAGTGGGTCAGCGTCTACACGTTCCAGTGCCGGCGCCTGGACAACTTCGTCCACGGCCGCGTGCTGTTCGTCGGCGATGCCGCGCACCAGGTATCGCCGTTCGGCGCGCGCGGCGCGAACTCCGGGTTCCAGGACACTGACAACCTGTGCTGGAAGCTCGCGCGGGTGCTGCGTGGCGAGTCCTCACCCACGCTGCTCGCGAGCTACGACAGCGAGCGGGTCGAGGCGGCGGACGAGAACCTGCTCAACTCCACGCGTGCGACCGACTTCATCACGCCCAAGAGCGCGGTCAGCCGCACCTTCCGCGACGCCGTGCTCGCGCTGTCTCGCACGCATCCGTTCGCGCGGCGGCTGGTGAACAGCGGGCGGCTGTCGACGCCGACCACGCACCGCGCGAGCCCGTTGTCGACGCCCGACCACGATGCCTTCGCCGGCGCGATGGTCCCCGGCGCGCCGGCGGCCGATGCGCCGGTGCAGGTGGACGGCCACGCGGGCTGGCTGCTCGATCACCTCGGCGGACGCTTCGACCTGCTGCTGTTCGACGCCGACGACGCGGACGTGCGGGAGCTGGTTTCGGGACTCGGCGACGCCGTACGCATCGTCCGCATCACCTCGTCGGGCGCGGTGCAGGGGCCGCTGATCGATTTTGAAGGCCACGCCGAGCATCGCTACGACGCGCGACCGGGCACCGCCTACCTGCTGCGGCCCGACCAGCACATCGCCGCGCGCTGGCGGTCCCCCACCGTCGACGGCGTGCGCGCGGCGCTCGCGCGCGCGCAGGGACACTGACATGGCGCTGAACACGCAACCGAACATCGACCGGCCCGACGACTTCTACGAGGCGCTGATCGAGGCGCACGCGGGGCTGACCGAGGAGCAGAGCGCGGCGCTGAACGCGCGGCTGATCCTGCTGCTGGCCAACCAGGTCGGCGACCTCGACACCCTGCGCGCGGCGCTCGCCGCGGCGCGGGATGCCGACGGCCCTGCGGCTTCCGTGACCTGACGACACCCGGAGCAAGACACGATGGAGAGGATCGAAGTCGACGTGGCCGTCATCGGCGCGGGCACCGCGGGCCTGAATGCCCGGCGCGAGGTGGAGCGGCGGGGCGGGCGGGCGCTTCTGATCGAGTCGTCGGCCTACGGCACCACGTGCGCGCGCGTCGGCTGCATGCCGTCGAAGCTGCTGATTGCCGCCGCCGAGGCCGCGCATTCGATCGCGTCGGCGCCCGCCTTCGGCGTGCACGCGGGTGACGTTCGCATCGACGGTCCCGCCGTCATGCAGCGCGTGCAGCGCGAGCGCGACCGCTTCGTCGGCTTCGTCGTGGCCGACACCGAGAAGATCGAGGCCGCCGAGCGCCGGTTCGGACATGCGCGCTTCGTCGGTCCGACCCGGCTTGTGCTCGACGACCGCGTCGAAGTCGCCGCGCGCGCGGTGGTGGTCGCCAGCGGCAGCACGCCGTTCGTGCCCGCGCCGCTCGACGCGGTCCGCGCCGACGTGCTGACCAGCGACGACGTCTTCGAACTGTCCGACCTGCCGTCCAGCCTCGCCGTGATCGGCACCGGCGTGATCGCGCTCGAACTCGGCCAGGCGATGCACCGGCTCGGCGTCCGCACGGCCTTCTTCAGTCCGTTCCACGAGCTCGGTCCCATGACAGATCCCGAGGTCGTGAATATCGTGCGGCGCGATCTCGGAGCGGAGCTCGAACTGCACACCGGCGCTCGCATCCTCGAAGCGCAGCCGGTCGCCGGAGGCATGCGGCTGCGCTGGCTGACGGACTCGGGCGAGTCGCGCTCGGAGACCTTCGCGCGCGTGCTCGTCGCCGCCGGGCGCCGTCCCGCGGTGGAAGGGCTCGGCCTCGAAGCGACCGGACTCGCGCTGAAGCCGAACGGCCTGCCGGACATCGACCTGCAGACCATGCAATGCGGCGCCGCGCCGGTCTTCTTCGCCGGCGATGTCAGCGGCCATCTGCCGCTGCTGCACGAGGCCGCGGACGAAGGCCGCATCGCGGGCGCCAACGCGATGCTGTGGCCGAACGTCGAGCGCCACGAGCGTCGCGTGCCGCTCGCGATCGCGTTCACCGACCCACAGATGGCGATGGTCGGGGTTCGCCACGCCGACCTGCCGCCCGGCGGCCACGCCATCGGGGCCGCGTCGTTCGACGACCAGGGGCGCGCCCGCGTGGCCGGGCGCAACCGCGGACTGGTCCGCGTCTACGGCGAGATCGAATCCTGCCGGCTGCTCGGGGCCGAACTGTTCGGGCCGGGCATGGAACACATGGCGCACCTGCTCGCGTGGGCCGTGCAGCAGCGCATGACGGTGAACGCGGCGCTTGCCATGCCGTTCTATCACCCGGTCCTCGAGGAAGGGCTGCGCACCGCGCTGCGCGACCTCGCGCGGGCGCTGCGCGCCGAGGGCGGCTGCCGGCCCGAGGACATGGCCGAGGCGCCGGGCGCGTGATGTTCGCGCTGAAGGACACCACGGCATGACACTCCTGGCCTTCCTCTTTGCCGCCGTGATCCTCGCCGTCACCCCGGGGCCGGGCATCGCCTACGTCGTCGCGCGCACGGCCGCCGGCGGTCGCGCCGAACGCCTGGCCTGGCATCGCACACCGCGCGCGCGGCACGGGCCCGGTTGCCCACGCGCTCTTCGGGCGTGACGATGCTCGGCCCGCGAGCTGGTTGATCACATGGCGAAGGGGTGCGTCTGGCCAGCGGGCAGTGCGGTGCGCCGCTACCAGCGCGTAGGCAAGCGCCGGGATGTATGGAAGACGCGCAGGATCTCGATGGTTTCCCGCCTGACACGGTAAGGAACGAGATAGCGAGTGTCGGCGACGATCAGTTCTCGCGTCCCGGGGACGCGTCCGGGTCGTCCCAGCGAGGGCTGTTCGGCCAATTGGTCCACCGCTCGAAGGACGCGCCCGACGACGAGGCGTGCGGCCGCAGGATCATCGGCCGCGATGTAAGCCGCTTCATCCTCCAGGTTGCGCAGCGCGGTCCGAAGCCATCGGACCCGCATCTACTTCCACTTCCTGGCGAGTGCAGCGACGTCTTTCTCGGAGGCGAAGTCGCCGGCGTTTGCCTCCTTCAGCGCTGTGCGGATCTCCGCCACCTGCCACTCGTTGTTCGCGACATATTCGCGGATGGCCTCCGCCGCCAGGAACGATTTGCTGCGCTGAGTCGACTCGGCCAGGCGGTCGAGCCCGTCCTTCACTTCGTCTTCGATGCGGATCGTCATCGTCGTCGACATAGGCGTCCTTGTGTGCTGATTTGTACACAGACTAGTACTTGCGAAGCGGCTTGGCAATGGGTCGCCGTGGGCCGTGCGTGTGGTCGACATCTGAGTCCTCCGTCAGCAACGCAACGTTCCGTCCACGCTCGTGATGCATGACCCGCCAATCATGATCTTCCCCTCGGCGCCGAACTCGACCTCGATGCGTCCATCGCGTCCGACGCAACGACCCTGCGCGGCCGTGTAGGCGGCGCCTGCGGCGGCCACCGATCCTCGCTCGCGCCGGAACACCGCCACGCTGCCGTTGCCGCTGCCGCACACCGGATCCTCGTTAACGCACGTCCGGGGTCTCACCCTGGCCTCCTTTCGAACCTGGAAACGTTTTGCGGTCAGTTCAGCAGATCGTCCATCGTCGCCACCGCAATCACCTTGCTCGCCGCCCTTGCAAGCTCGGGATCCCGCGTCACCAGCGCGTCCGCCTGAAGCTTCGTCAGGGCCACGTACTCCGCCACGAAGGTGTCCGGCCAGCCGAACTCGGCGGCAACGTCCCACGCCACCCGCTGCAGCACGCGATCGCCCAGCAGGCGCAGCGGGAGGGTCCGCAGGTAGTCGAGGCGACGGCCGGCTTCCTTCCGGCTCAGGTCGCCGCGCTGCACTTCGACATACAGCTGGGCGAGCACCTGCGACCGCAGCAGCGTGGGCGCGAACAGGCGGTGACGAGAAGGTATTCCGGATTCGCGCGCGGCCAGGGCTAGCGCGACGTCCGGCTCGATCACGTAGCGGGCCATGTGGTCTCCTGTCCTTGACGAAGCATTACGATGGCTTCGTCGTGCTTGAAGAGTAAGTCCGCAACCATGCAGTTTCGTGAGTCCAGCGCCCCGGAAGTCGACGATATCCTGCGCATCCACCGGCTGGCGTTCCAGCGGGAGGACGAGGCGGCGCTCGTCGCCCGCCTGCTCATCGATCCCTCCGCCCAGCCATCGCTGTCGCTCCTTGCGGAGATGGAAGGCGAGCGCGTTGGCCATGCGCTGTTCACGGCGCTGCGCCTCGTCGGAACTGCCGGCCCGGTCGGTTGCGCATTGCTGGCACCCCTGGCGGTCCTGCCTTCAAACCAGAGATCCGGGGTCGGACGCGGCCTGATCGAGCACGGGTGCCGCGTGCTTGCCGGGCGCGGCATCGATCTGGTGTTCGTCCTGGGTGACCCGCGCTATTACACGCGTTGCGGCTTCCGTCCGGCTTTCCCCCTGGGGCTGCGTGCGCCTTACCCCATCGAGCCGGAGGAAGCGTGGATGGTGCGGGCCCTCGGACCGGACCTGCCGTGCGGCGTCCACGGAACCGTTGAGTGTGCTCGCTCGCTGGCCGAGGAGCAGTACTGGCGGGAGTAGTGGCGGCGCGGCCCTGCGTCCGTGTACCAACAGCGGAAGGCAGTCTCCCGCGCACGCACCAGACGCGCAGCTCGTGCAAGCGGCCACGGCGCGGGCGCGAAGCCTCGGGTTGTTTCAGTTCGCCCCGGCCCTCGCGACGATCGGGCCGCGATCAGTCCCGCTTCGTCGCGACCAGCGGCACCACTCCCTCGACGTCGATCTTGATCCGCGGTCGGTCCGGTTCGACCGCCGTGAGCGGCGTGGCCTCGCGCAGCGTCGCGAGGCTGCGCAGCGTGAGGTCCTGGTAGCTGCGCGTGCCGCTCATCTTCCACTCGACGTCCTTGTCGGTCAGCGTGCGGATCACGCGCGCCGGCGCGCCGACCGCGAGCCCGCGCGGCGGGATCACCATGCCGGCCTTCACGAAGGCGCCCGCGGCGACCATCGCTTCCTCGCCGATCACCGCCTCGTCCATCACCACCGCATTCATGCCGACCATCGCGTTGCGCTTGACGATGCAGCCGTGCAGGATTGCGCCGTGGCCGATGTGGCCGTCTTCCTCGACGATGGTGTCGGTGCCCGGGAAGCCGTGCATCACGCAGCAGTCCTGCACGTTGCTGCCGCGCTCCATGATGATCCGGCCGAAGTCGCCGCGCAGGCTCGCCCCCGGCGCCACGTAGCAGCCGGGCCCGACGATGACGTCGCCGATCAGCGTCGCCGTGGGATGCACGAAGGCGGTCGGGTCGACGACCGGCACCAGTCCGTTGATCTCGTAGCAGGGCACGACGTCTCCTTGACGCGCGGTGCCGGGTCGAACGCCGCGCGCGACCAACGCAGCATCGCCGGCGGGCTGTGCCGGTGCGCCGCGAGGGTGATTGCCGAGGGTGAATGCAGGAGCGCCAGTTTAGACTGGCCCTCGCGTCTCGATGGTCGATCACGCCGGCGCGTCAGCCAAGGAGTGTCTGAATGAACCCTGCCGATTACCCGTTCCTTCCCGCCTGGCCGCCCGCGCTGACGCCGCTGGCCTGGGTCGCCGTACTGCTTTTGACGGCGATCGTGGTGGGCGAGGCCACCCGCCGCTGGCTGCGCATCTCGCGTGTGGTCGGCTACCTGCTCGTGGGCGCGGTCCTCGGGCCGCACGCGACCGGCGTGATCGGCGCCGACACCCTGGCGACGCTGCGCATATTCAGCGACATCGCGGTCGGCCTGCTGCTGTTCGAGCTCGGCCAGCGGGTGGATCTCGGGTGGCTGCGCCGCAATCCGTGGCTGTTCGTAACGAGCGTGCTCGAGGCGCTGCTGACGCTGGCGGCCGTCTATGCGGTGATGCGCCTGTTCGATGTCCGGCCCGTGACCGCGGCGGCGGCCGGCGTGCTCGCCATCGCCACCTCGCCCGGGGTGGTGGTCACGCTCGTGAAGGATCTGCGCGCACAGGGGCAGGTCACCGAGCGCGTGATCCTGTTCACCGCGCTGAACACGGCATATGCCGTGGTCGGGCTCGCGCTGATCGTCGGCTGGCTGCACTTCGAGAGCGCCCGCGCGTCGATCACGATCGCGCACCCGCTGTACCTGATCCTCGGCTCGCTCGCCCTGGCCGCGCTGCTCGCCGCGGCGATGATCCTGATCCTGCGGCTGTTCGGCCGCCAGCTGACGTTCCAGCTGGCGATCACGGTGTCGTTCGTGCTGCTTACCGTGGCGGCGGCGTCGGCGCTGGAACTGTCGGTGCCGCTGACCCTGCTGCTGACGGGAATGCTCGGGCGGGTCTTCGACCGCGACCGGCACTTCGTCTCGCTGCGCTTCGGCCAGACCGCGATGCTGTTCGTGGTGCTGCTGTTCGCGCTGGCCGGCGCGGGGCTCAACTTTCAAGGGTGGCTCGCCGCACTGCCGATGGCGCTCGGCTTCATCGCCGCGCGCTACCTCGGCAAGCTGGTGCCGATCATGCTGCTGGCCCGGCCGAGCAGCCTGACGGTGCGCAAGGCTTCGCTCGTGCAGCTCGGCCTCACGCCGATGTCCGGACTGGCGCTGTTGATGCTGCACGACCTTACCAAGCAGGCGCCGCTCCTGGCCCAGGACATCGCCGCCAGCATCTATCTCGCCGTGGCGATCCTCGCCTTCGCCGGACCGCTCGCGTTGCAGTTCGCGCTGGTTCGCGCCGGCGAGACCGAGGAGGACGCGAAATGAGCGACATGCAGTTCGGCCCCTCCAAGGCGCTCACGTTCGGCATCGAACTGGAGCTGCAGATCCTGAACCGGCGCGACTGCGACCTGACGCGCGGCGCCAACGACCTGCTGCGCGTGATCGAGCGCGGCAAGAGCAAGAGCGACATCAAGCCCGAGATCACCGAGAGCATGATCGAGGTGGCCACCGGCATCCACGAGCGATACGCGGACGCGCTGGAAGAGCTGCGCGCCATCCGCGACACGGTGGTGACGGCCGCCGACCGGCTGAACCTGCTGATCGCGGGCGGCGGCGCGCATCCGTTCCAGCACTGGCACGAGCGCAAGATCTTCGACACGCCGCGGTTCAAGCAGATCTCCGCGCTGTACGGCTATCTGGCGAAGCAGTTCACGATCTTCGGCCAGCACGTGCACATCGGCTGCGCCGACGGCGACAGCGCGATGTACCTGCTTCACGCGCTGGGCCGCTACGTCCCGCACTTCATCGCGCTGGCCGCCTCGTCGCCGTACCAGCAGGGCGTCGACACCGCGTACGACTCGTCCAGGCTGAACTCGGTGTCGGCGTTTCCGCTGTCGGGGCGCGCGCCGATCGTCGACCGCTGGGCCGGCTTCGTCACATTCTTCGACAAGGTGCGCGACGTCAAGGTGGTCGAGAGCATGAAGGACTTCTACTGGGACATCCGGCCGAAGCCCGAGTACGGCACGATCGAGGTGCGGGTGTTCGACACCCCGCTGACGGTCGAGAAGGCGGCCGCGCTGGCCGCCTACGTGCAGGCGCTCGCCCGGCGGCTGCTGATCGAACGCCCGATCGTCGTCGACGACGACCTGTACCTCACCTACAGCTACAACCGTTTCCAGGCCTGCCGTTTCGGCATGGACGGCCTCATCATCGATGCGGCCACGCGCGAGCACGTGACGATCCACCAGGACATCGTGGCGACCTGCGAGAAGCTGGCAGTCGACGCCCAGGAACTGCAGTCGTCCGCGGCGCTCGACCAGGTCGCGCTCTGGGCGCGCGAGCGCCTGAACGACGCGCGCTGGATGCGCGAGCAGTACGCCCAGACCGAATCCCTAGCGGACCTGATGTGGAAGCAGAGCCAGTACTTCAGGACCGGGGCGTAGGCGGCCCGGCGTCGAAGGTCGAGCCGTCGCTGCAGTCGGCGGCGATCCAGCCGCCGCTGCGCATCGGCGTGTCGGCCCGCATCCTGCATCCCGAAGGCGCGGCGGCGCTCGGCTTTCGCGGCAAGACCCTGCAGTATCTCGAGACTTCGGTTGCGCACTGGCTGATGGCGCACGGCGCGCTCGTGTTCATGGTGCCGACGCTGGAAGCGCAATCGAGCCTGCGGCGCTCCAGCGTGTCGATGCGCGACTACGTCAAGTCGCTCGACGGCCTGGTCCTGCAGGGAGGCGCCGATGTCAGCCCGGAGACGTACCACGAGCAGCCGCTGCGGCCGGAGTGGAACGGCGACCGCGTGCGGGACATGTACGAGGTCGAGATGCTGTGGGCCTTCGTCTTCGAGCAGAAGCCGGTGCTGGGCATCTGCCGCGGCCTGCAGCTGATCAACGTCGCGCTCAACGGTTCGCTGTACCAGGACATCCCGACCGAACTGCCCGAGGCGATCCGGCACGTCGACACGGCGCTCTACGACACGCTGCATCACGACGTCGAGCTCCAGCCGGACTCCCTGCTGAGCCGGCTCTACGGCGGCGACGCGCGGCTGCGCGTCAACAGCATCCATCACCAGTGCATCAAGCAACTGGGCAACGGCCTGGTGGTCGAGGCCCGATCCCCGGCCGACGGCGTCATCGAGGCCGTGCGGTGGACCGGATCGAGCTTCGTCATGGGCGTCCAGTGGCACCCGGAATTCCACGCCTCGCACAAGGGCGACCTGCTGGACAGCGGGCCTGTGGTCTCCAACTTCCTGCACGAGTGCGCCCGGCGGCGCAGCGCGGCGGGCCGGCCGGTGCGGCGCTGAGGTACTTCGGCGCGCTCGCGTCACCTGCGCACTGAAGTCACCTGCGCGCCGACCGCGCTGCGGGGCACCGCCACTCCGCGCGACTCGGCGGCGGTCGCCCGCTGCTCTGCTGAGCTTCTTGCGGGCCCGCAGCTTTCGGAGTGATGCCCGCGTGTGCGCGTGCAGAGTGCCTTCCGGCGTATGGGGTGCTCGGCCCGCCACCCGGCTGACTGGCCACGCCCGCCCAGGCGCAGGAGCCCCAGGAGACGATCCCCTTTGGTGTTCGATCGAACGCGCTCGACTGGCCCGTTCGCCTACGAATCAACCAGCGGGTCGCTAAGCGCTAGACCGCCGCGTGCCAGCGCCGCTGCACGACGCGGAACCGGTTGGCGACGAACGCCGAGTCGGTGTAGCTCGCGTTCGCAGCCGGGTTCGCGCCGGTCGCGTGGAAGTCCGAGAAGGCGGCGGACTGGTTCACGTACACGTTGCCGGTCAGGTTGATCGACAGCGAGACGCCGGCGCGCAATGTCGCCTCGGTCATCGCGTCGACGACCTCCTGGTTCATCGAGTACAGGCCCACGGTCAGCGCGCCGTGCTCCTTCACCGCGCGTTCGGACAGCGCGACGGCGGCCTTCCAGTCGCGCGCCTTCACGACGAAGCTGATCGGGCCGAAGCGCTCCTGCATGAACACCGCTTCGTTCACGGCATCGCTCTTCAGCAGCATCGGCGTGCGCACGTTCGCATTGGGGAAGTCGGGATGGTCGATCTTCCTCGACGGCAGCACGACCTCCGCGAGCTGCGCCGCTTCATCGATGCGCGCGAGCGTGTCGGGTGACTGGATTGCGCCGAGGACGGCGGTGGCCACCGCGGGATCGGCCAGGAACTTGCTGACCGCCGCGCCGAGGTCGGCTGCGATCTGGTCGAAGCTCTTGTGCCCTTCGTCAGTCTCGATCCCGCCGGCCGGCACGAAGATGTCCTGCGTCGTCGTGCACATCTGACCGGAGTACAGGCTCAGCGTGAACGCGAGGTTGCGCAGCATCGCCTTGTAGCTGTCGGTCGACTCGATCACGACGTTGTTCACGCCGGCGAGTTCGGCGTAGACCTGCGCCTGCCGCGCGTGCTCCATCAGCCAGCGGCCGAAGGCGTTGCTGCCGGTGAAGTCGATCGACCTCACGGCGGGGTTGGTCGCCAGCGCCTGCGTCTGCTTCGGATCGTCGGTGACGGCGAGCGTCACGAGGTTCGGATCGAGTCCGCTTTCCTGCAGCACGTCGCGGATGATCTTCACGCTGATCGCCGCCGGCAGCACCGCGTTGGGGTGCGGCTTCACGATCACCGGGTTGCCGGTGACGAGCGCGGCGAACAGGCCGGGGTACGTGTTCCACGTCGGGAAGGTGCCGCAGCCGATCACCAGCGCGACGCCGCGGCCGACGACCTCGAAGCGCTTCTCCATCACGATCGGCGGGTTCTTGCCCTGCGGCTTCTCCCAGCGCGCCTCGGCGGGCACCTCGCTCATCGCGCGGTACGCGTACGCCACCGCCTCGAGCCCGCGATCCTGCGCGTGCGGGCCGCCGGCCTGGAACGCCATCATCCAGCCCTGGCCCGTGGTGTGCATCACCGCGTAGCCGATCTCGAAGCTGGCCTTGTTGATGCGGGCGAGCGCCTCGAGGCACACGCCGGTGCGGCCGTCGACGCCGAACTTCTGCCACGCGGCCATCGCGGCGAGGCCGGCGTCGACCAGCGCCTGCGGATCGCACTTCGGATACTTCACGTCGAGCGGCACGCCGTACGGCGACTGCTCGGTGGCGATCCAGCCGGTGATGCCGGGCTGCTCGAGCTCGAACCTCGTGCCTGCGTACGCGGCGGCCTTCGCCTTGCCGTCGTCGTGCGCCGTTTCACCGTAGACCTTGGGGCTCGGCTGCTCGGGGTACGGCGACCAGAAGCCGCGGGTGCGGATGGCGGAGAGCGCGCCGTCGAGGGTGGCGCGGTGCTTCTCGAATAGGGGATGGGTCAACGGAACCTCCAGGGCAATTCGAAGGCAACAAGAGGGCAACAACGGGGCCGGCGGCGTGGTGCGTGCTGCGGGGCCGCCCCGAGACTTGTCTTGCGGGAACGACCGACGGTACTATCGATTGAACGGCCGGTCAACGAAATGGCGGCGGCTCTCGACAGCACGCGCCAGGCCCGGCCGAGGAGACATTCCCGATGGTGCATTCGTTCGAGACTGTCCGCCTCGATGTGGCGGACGGTGTGGCAACGCTGACGCTCAACCGGCCCGACCGGCTGAACAGTTTCACGACCGCGATGCACGGCGAAGTGCGCGCCGCGCTCGACGCCGTCGTCGCCGACCCGGAGGTCCGCTGCTTCGTGCTGACCGGCGCGGGGCGGGGCTTCTGTGCGGGGCAGGACCTGTCGGACCGCGCGGTGGCGCCCGGCGCGGCGCCGGTCGACCTCGGCACCTCGATCGCGACCTACTACAAGCCGCTGCTGCTGCGGCTGCGCGCGCTCGACATGCCGACGATCTGCGCGGTCAACGGCGTGGCGGCCGGCGCGGGCGCCAACATCCCGTTCGCGTGCGACCTCGTGTTCGCCGCGAAGTCGGCCGCGTTCATCCAGTCGTTCGCGAAGATCGGCCTCGTGCCCGACTGCGGCGGCACCTGGTGGCTGCCGCGGCTGGTCGGTCCGGCGCGGGCGATGGGGCTCGCGCTGCTCGGCGACAAGCTTCCGGCCGCGCAGGCCGAGGCGTGGGGCCTGATCTGGCGCTGCATCGAGGACGACGCACTGATGCCCACCGTGATGTCCGTCGCGAAGCAGCTCGCCGCCGGCCCGACCCGCGGCTATGTGCGCACGCGCCAGGCGATGGAGGGCGCGATGCAGCTGCCGCTGGCGGCGGCGCTCGACGTCGAATGCGACTTCCAGCGCGAACTCGGGGGGTCGGACGACTATCGCGAAGGCGTGGCCGCCTTCATGGAAAAACGCCCGCCGCGTTTCCTTGGACATTGAGTGTGGACAGTGAGCGCCGACAGTGAGGATCGGATGACCGACCAGGCCCTCGACCGCAGCGTGGTGGTTGGCGTCATCGGCGCCGGCGCGATGGGCGCCGGCATCGCGCAGGTCGCGGCACAGGCCGGCCATCGCGTGCTGATGGTCGATGCGCAGCCCGGCGCAGTGGAGCGTGCGATCGCGCAGGCCGCCAGTGCGCTGCAGGCGCTCGCCGACAAGGGCAAGGTGCCGGCAGAGCACGCCGTCGCGATCCCGGCGCGCCTGCGTGCCGCCACGCTGCCCGAGCTCGCCGAGTGCGGCCTCGTGATCGAGGCGATCGTCGAGGACATGGAGGTCAAGCGCGGCCTGTTCCGCGACCTCGAAGGCATCGTCGGCGCGCACTGCATTCTCGCCACCAACACGTCGTCGCTGTCGGTCACCGCGATGGCCGCCGGGCTGAAGCGGCCGGAGCGCGTGGTCGGGATGCACTTCTTCAACCCGCCGACGCGCATGCGGCTGGTCGAGGTGATCAGCGGAGTGGAGACCGCGCCGGAGGTCGCGCAGCGCGTCTTCCGCACGTCGGAGGCGTGGGGCAAGCACGCCGCGTACGCGAAGTCGACGCCGGGCTTCATCGTCAACCGCATCGCGCGGCCCTTCTACGGCGAGGCGTGGCGCGCCTACACCGAGGGCGCGGCAGATCCCGCCACGATCGACGCCATCGTGCGCGACTGCGGCGGCTTCCCGATGGGCCCGTTCGAGCTGATGGACCTGATCGGCCACGACGTCAACTTCGCCGTGACGAAGTCCGTGTTCGACGCGACCTTCGGCGAGCGACGCTACGCGCCGTCGCTGGCGCAGCAGGAACTCGTGCGCGCGGGACGGCTGGGCCGCAAGACCGGGCGCGGCATCTACGACTACCGGGCCGGTGCCGCGAAGCCGGCGCCCGCGGTCGAGTCCGGTGCCGAGCCGGTCAGGCGCGTCATCGCCGTCGGCTCGCTCGGGATCGCGACCCCGATCATCACGCGGCTGGAGCGGGCCGGCATCGACGTGGTCCGCGTGCAGGGACCGCGCGAGGCGCAGCTGCCGTCGTCGGGCTGGCTCGAGATCGGACCGGCGCACGTGATGATGACCGACGGCCGGCCGGCGACGCGCCGCGCGATGGAAGACGCGCACGAGCACCTCGTGCTGTTCGACCTCGCGCTCGACTACGCGACCACGCCGCGGCTCGGCCTGGCGCGCGCCGACCAGTGCGGCATGGGCGCGTTCCGCACCGTGTGCGCGACACTCGGCCTCGCGGGATTCGAGTGCTCACCGCTCGACGACGTGGCCGGACTTGTAGTGCTGCGGCTGAACGCGATGCTGGTCAATGAGGCCGCGGACGCGGTGGCGCACGGCATCTGCAGCGCGGACGCGATCGACGTCGCGATGCGCTACGGCGTCAACTATCCGCGCGGGCCGATGGAGTGGTCTGAACAGGTCGGGCTGCAGGTGTTCGCGCGCGCGCTCGCCAACCTGCGCGAGCACTACGGCGAGGAGCGCTACCGCACCTCCGCGCTGATCACCCGCAAGGGCTACACCGGCGCGGGGTTCCACGGATGAAGCACGCAACGGCACAACAGCAGCACGCAACCAGGAGCGACATGGACCCCCACGCGATCGCGGAGGCCGTGCGGCACGGCATGTTCGAGAACGACGCCGCGTCGAAGGCGATGGGCATGCAGGTCGAGGAGGTCGGTCCGGGCTTCGCGCGGGTCTCGATGATCGTGCGGCCCGAGATGCTCAACGGCTTCCGGATCTGCCATGGCGGGCTGATCACGACGCTCGCGGACTCGGCGTTCGCCTTCGGCTGCAACAGCTACAACGAGATGACGGTGGCCTCGGGCATCGTCGTCGACTTCCTGGCCCCGGCCCACGAGGGCGACCGCCTCGTCGCCGAGTGCCACGAGGTCTCGCGCACCGGCCGCACCGGCGTGTACGACATCAAGGTCACCAACCAGCACGGCAAGACCGTGGTCGTGATGCGCGGCCGCTCGCACACGATCAAGGGCAAGCCGGTCGTGAACCTCTGAACGGGAGCCACGCGATGCCGTCGAAGAAGCCGCACCCGTCCGAGCTCGAGCCGATCGAGCGCGCCAGCCGTTCCGAGCTGCAGGCGCTGCAGCTCGAACGCCTGCGCTGGTCGCTCGCCCACGCCTACGAGAACGTGCCGCACTACCGCGCGACGTTCGACGCGGCCGGCGTGAAGCCGTCCGACCTGAAGACGCTGGCGGACCTGGCGAAGTTTCCGTTCACCCTGAAGAAGGACCTGCGCGACAACTACCCGTTCGGGATGTTCGCGGTGCCGCGCGAGAAGGTGTCGCGGCTGCACGCGTCGAGCGGCACGACCGGCAAGCCGACCGTGGTCGGCTACACGGCGAAGGACATCGACACCTGGGCGACCGTGATGGCGCGTTCCATCCGCGCGGCGGGCGGGCGCGCGGGCGACATCGTCCACGTGTCGTACGGCTACGGGCTGTTCACGGGCGGGCTCGGCGCGCACTACGGCGCGGAGCGGCTGGGCTGCACGGTCATCCCGATCTCCGGCGGCATGACCGAGCGGCAGGTGCAGGTCATCCAGGACTTCAAGCCCGACATCATCATGGTGACGCCCTCGTACATGCTGGCGATCGCCGAGGAGATGGAGCGGCAGGGGGTCGACCCGAAGAAGTCGTCGCTGAAGATCGGCATCTTCGGCGCCGAGCCGTGGACGCCCGCGATGCGCGACGCGATCGAGGCGAAGACCTCGCTCGACGCGATCGACATCTACGGCCTGTCCGAGATCATCGGCCCCGGGGTCGCGCAGGAGTGCGTCGAGACCAAGGACGGCCTCACGGTCTGGGAGGATCACTTCTATCCGGAGATCATCGATCCGAACACCGGCGAGGTGCTGCCCGAGGGCGAGAAGGGCGAACTGGTCTTCACGTCGCTCACCAAGGAAGCGCTGCCGATGATCCGCTACCGCACGCGCGACCTGACGCGGCTGCTGCCGCCCACCGCGCGGTCGATGCGGCGCATCGAGAAGATCACCGGCCGCTCGGACGACATGCTGATCATCCGCGGCGTGAACCTGTTCCCGACGCAGATCGAGGACCTGATCCTGAGGCAGCCCGAACTCGAGCCGTACTACACGCTCGAGGTGACGCGGCCCGGCAACCTCGACGAACTGACGGTCCACGTCGAGATGGGAACGGGCCTGGCCAACGGCAGCCACGAGGCGCGCCACGCCGCCGCGCAGAAACTCGAACACAACATCAAGGCCTACATCGGGATCTCGGCGGAAGTCGCGCTGGCGTCGCCGATGGGGCTCGAACGATCGGTGGGCAAGGCGAAGCGGATCATCGATCGCCGCCCGAAGCAGTGACGCCCGCAGCAGGAAGGAGCAGCCATGTACACACAGGCGATGGACATTCCGTCCCCGGACCGCGACGACGCGGTGCGCGGCGGCCCGCGTTCGCTCGTCGATCAGCAGCGCGACGCCGCGTACGAAGCCGAGTTCGACGCACGGGTCGCGCGCGGGGAGTTCGTCGAGGCGAAGGACTGGATGCCCGAGGGGTATCGCAAGACCCTCGTGCGCCAGATCAGCCAGCACGCCCACAGCGAGATCGTCGGCATGCTGCCCGAGGGCAACTGGATCACGCGCGCGCCCACGCTCAAGCGCAAGGCCATCCTGCTCGCCAAGGTGCAGGACGAGGGCGGACACGGCATGTACCTGTACGCGGCGGCCGAGACGCTCGGCGTGGCGCGCGACGATCTCGTCGACGCGCTGCACTCGGGCAAGGCCAAGTACTCGTCGATCTTCAACTACCCGACGCTGAACTGGGCCGACATCGGCGTGATCGGCTGGCTGGTCGACGGCGCGGCGATCATGAACCAGATCCCGCTGTGCCGCTGCTCGTACGGCCCGTACGCGCGCGCCATGATCCGCATCTGCAAGGAGGAGTCCTTCCACCAGCGCCAGGGCTACGACCTGCTGCTGACTATGATGAAGGGCACCGCAGATCAGCGGGCGATGGTGCAGGACGCGGTGAACCGCTGGTGGTGGCCGTCGCTGATGATGTTCGGCCCGCACGACAAGGACTCCGTGCACTCGGGCGACTCGATCAGGTGGGGCATCAAGCGCATCAGCAACGACGACCTGCGGCAGAAGTTCGTCGACGCCACCGTGCCGCAGGCCAGGGTGCTCGGCATCACGCTCCCGGATCCGGACCTGCGCTTCAACGAGGAGCGCGGCCACTGGGACTTCGGGACGATCGACTGGAGCGAGTTCTGGAACGTGGTCAACGGCCACGGCCAGTGCAACCGCGAACGCCTCGCCGACCGCGTGCAGGCATGGGAAGACGGCGCGTGGGTGCGTGAAGCGGCCCTGGCGCACGCCGAGAAACAGCGCCGGCGTGACCGGCTCGCCGCATAGAACGAGGGGAAATCAGATGACCGAAGCAAGCCGCCAGTGGCCTCTCTGGGAGGTGTTCATCCGCAGCAAGAACGGCCTCGACCACAAGCACTGCGGCAGCGTGCACGCGCCGGACGCGCGCATGGCGCTGCAGAACGCGCGCGACGTCTACACGCGACGCATGGAAGGCGTAAGCATCTGGGTGGTGCGCGCCGATCACATCGTCGCCAGCGACCCGGACGCCAAGCCCGAGATGTTCGACCCGGCCGAGGACAAGATCTACCGGCACCCGACCTTCTACACGCTGCCCGACGAAGTCAACCACATGTAGGCGCCGCGATGACCTCCGCCACCAAGACCCTTCCCGCGCACCTCGACTACGTCCTGCGCATCGCCGACACCTCGCTGATCCTCGGCCAGCGTCTGGCCGAGTGGTGCGGCCACGGGCCGGTGATCGAGGAAGACATCGCGCTGACCAACATCGCGCTGGACCTCGTCGGCCAGGCGCGCCTGATGCTGACGCACGCGGGCGCGCTCGAAGGGCAGGGGCGCGACGAGGACCAGCTGGCATTCCTGCGGCGCGAGCCCGAGTTCCGCAACCTGACGATCGTCGAGTTGCCCAATGGCGACTTCGGCCGGACCATCCTGCGCAACTTCCTCGTCGCGGCATGGCAGAGGGAGCTCTATCAGGCGCTCGCGAAGTCGAGCGACACGGAACTCGCCGCGATCGCCGCCAAGAGCCTGAAGGAGACGCGTTACCACGTGCAGCACGCGTCCGACTGGGTGATCCGGCTCGGCGACGGCACCGAGGAGTCGCATCGCCGGATGCAGGCCGCGGTCGACGTGCTGTGGCCGTACACCGCCGAGTTCTTCAGCGCGACGCCGACCGACGACGTCGCGGTGGCGACGTCGGTCGGACCCGCCTGGCCGTCGCTCGAGCCGGCGTGGACCGCCGCCGTCACGCCGGTGCTGGAAGTGGCGACCCTGAAGGTCCCCGCCCGCACCCCGTTCCTGACGCGCGGCAAGCTCGGCATGCACAGCGAGCACTTCGGCCACCTGCTGGCCGAGATGCAGTACCTGCAGCGCGCCTATCCCGGCGGAACCTGGTGATGCTGACGACCGCCCAGGCCTGGGACATCCTCGCCCGCGTGCCGGACCCGGAGATCCCCGCGATCTCCGTGACCGAGCTCGGCATCGTGCGGGACGTGCAGGCGGTGGAGGAAGGCGTCGACGTCGTCGTGACGCCGACCTACTCCGGCTGCCCGGCGACCGAGGTGATCGAGCGCTCGATCCGCGAGGCGTTGTCGGCCGCCGGAGCGCGCGACGTCCGCGTGCGCCAGCAGCTGTCGCCCGCGTGGAGCACCGACTGGATCGCCGAGGACGCGCGCGAGCGGCTGCGCGCCTACGGCATCGCGCCGCCGGGCGAGCGGCCGGTGGGCGGCGTGCAGCCCTTGTCCTTCGTGCCGCGCGTGGCCTGCCCGCGCTGCGGCAGCGCCGACACCGAGCGCCTGTCGCAGTTCGGATCCACCGCATGCAAGGCGCTGTACCGCTGCCGCGCCTGCCGCGAGCCCTTCGAATACTTCAAACCCCTCTAGATGACCCCACGATTCCATCCACTCCGCATCGCGGAGGTCCGGCGCGAGACACCCGAGTGCGTCAGCCTGAAGTTCGACGTGCCCGACGGGCTTGCCGACGAGTACCGGTTCACGCAAGGCCAGCACCTCGCGCTGCGCGCGACGCTCGACGGCGAGGAACTGCGGCGTTCGTACTCCGTGTGCTCCGGATGCGACGACGGCGAACTGCGCGTGGCCGTGAAGAAGGTGCCGGGCGGGCGCTTCTCGGTCTGGGCCAACGAGGCGCTGCAGCCCGGCGATGCGATCGACGTGATGACGCCCGAAGGCCGCTTCTTCACGCCGTTGTCACCCGAGCACGACAAGCACTACGTCGCGTTCGTCGCCGGCAGCGGCATCACGCCGGTGCTGTCGCTGATCCGCACGACGCTGGCGCGCGAGCCGCGGTCGCGCTTCACGCTCGTCTACGGCAACCGCCGGCAGGCCTCCGTGATGTTCCACGAGGCGCTCGAGGACCTGAAGGACCGCTACCTGACGCGCTTCGCGCTGTTCAACGTGTTCTCGCGCGAGGAGCAGGACATCGAGCTGTTCAACGGCCGGCTCGACGGCGCGAAGGCGCGGGCCTTCCTGGCGACGCTGCTGCCGGTCGACTCGATCGACGAGGCCTTCGTGTGCGGACCGGCGACGATGATCGACGACGTCGAGCACGCGCTGGTCGAGGCCGGCGTGCCGCGGGCCCATGTCCACGTCGAGCGCTTCGGCGTGCCGGGTGCCGCGACGACGGCGCCGGTGGACGACGCCGACGCCGCGCAGGCGCGCATCGGCATCGTGATCGACGGCGTGCGTCGCGAGATCGACTTCCATCCGGGCCAGCACTCGATCCTCGACGCCGGCCGCGCGTCCGGCCTCGACCTGCCGTACTCGTGCAAGGGCGGCATGTGCAGCACCTGCCGCGGCAAGCTGCTCGAGGGCCAGGTGAAGATGGCGAAGAACTACGCGCTCGAGCCGCACGAGGTCGCGGCGGGGTTCGTGCTCACCTGCCAGTCGTATCCGCTCTCCGAGCGGGTGCTGATCTCGTACGACGAGCGCTGAGCCGATGGCGCGCACCAAGGCGGCCGGCTTCGACGCGCAGCGCGCGGCGATCCGCGACGCCGCGACGCGGCTGTTCGCCGACAAGGGCTACGCGTCCGCGTCGATTGCGGACCTCGCGCGCGCCTGCGGCATCTCGAAGGCGCTGATGTATCACTACTACCGCGACAAGGAAGACCTGCTTGCCGACATCGCACTGTCCTACGTCGACCGGCTGGCGACGATCGTCGACGAGGTCGCGGCACGGCAGCTGCCGCCGGCGGCGCACCTGCGGCGGCTGGTCGAAGCCTTCATGGCCGAGTACGAGCACTCGGCGGCGCGCCATCGCGTGCTGGTGCAGGACGTGAAGTACCTCGCGCGCGCGCACCGCGGCCGCGTGCTCGCGCGCCAGCGCAAGGTCGTCGACGGCTTCGCGGCGGTGATCGCGCCGCTCGCGCCCGAGGCAACGCGCGCCGGACTCGCCAAGCCGCTGACGATGATCCTGTTCGGCATGATCAACTGGACCTTCACCTGGCTGAAGGACAGCGGCCCGCTGACGTATTCCGGCATGGCGCCGCTCGTCGCAGACTTGTTTCTCGGTGGCATCGGCCGCGTGCGACTCGGCGATGCGCCATCGACACGGCCGCGCCGCCGGCGCGCGGCGGGCGCTCCTTCCCTGAAAGCGATCGCATGAACGACGTCTTCCTGTGTGACGGCATCCGCACGCCGATCGGCCGCTACGGCGGCGCGCTCGCGTCGGTGCGCGCCGACGACCTGGCCGCGATCCCGCTGAGGGCACTGGTGGAGCGTAACCCGGGCGTCGACTGGGCCGCGGTCGACGATGTCTACTACGGCTGCGCCAACCAGGCCGGCGAGGACAACCGCAACGTGGCGCGCATGGCGCTGCTGCTCGCCGGCCTGCCGGTCGACGTGCCGGCCGCGACCGTGAACCGCCTGTGCGGATCGAGCATGGAGGCGATCGCGATCTGCGCCCGCGCCATCGCGGCGGGCGAGGCCGGACTGATGATCGCCGGCGGCGTCGAGAGCATGACGCGCGCTCCGTTCGTGATGCCGAAGGCCGACAGCGCCTTCGCGCGGGCGAATGCGGTGTACGACACGACGATCGGCTGGCGCTTCGTCAATCCGCTGATGAAGAAGCAGTACGGCATCGACTCGATGCCCGAGACCGCCGAGAACGTGGCCGCGGAGTTCGGCATCGCGCGCGCCGACCAGGATGCGTTCGCGCTGCGATCGCAGCAGCGCTGTGCCGCGGCGCAGGCGCGCGGCTACTTCCAGGGCGAGATCGCGCCGGTGACGGTCCGGGGCCGCAAGGGCGACACGGTGGTCGCCGCGGACGAGCATCCGCGCGAAACGACGCTGGAGGCGCTGGCGAAGCTCGCGCCGATCGTGAAGCCGGACGGCACGGTGACCGCGGGCAACGCCTCGGGCGTCAACGACGGCGCCATCGCGACGCTGATCGCCGGTGAGGCCGCCGTCGCGAAGTACGGACTGACGCCGATCGCCCGCATCCGCGGGGCGGCAACGGCCGGCGTTGCGCCGCGGATCATGGGCATCGGGCCCGCGCCCGCATCCGAGAAGCTGCTGGCGCGGCACGGACTGAAGATCACGGACATCGACGTGATCGAGCTGAACGAGGCTTTCGCCGCGCAGGGCCTGGCCGTCACCCGCCGACTCGGCCTGGCGGACGACGCGGCGCACGTGAACCCGAACGGCGGCGCGATCGCGCTCGGGCACCCGCTCGGCGCGTCCGGGGCGAGGATCACGCTGACCGCCGCGCGCCAGCTGGCCGCCACCGGCGGCCGCTACGCGCTCGCCACGATGTGCATCGGCGTCGGGCAGGGAATCGCCCTGCTTGTTGAAAGGGTCTGATTTTGTTCTCATTCGCTTCCCCACCGCGTTGGCCCGGCTCACCTTCCTCCGGCCACCGTTCCATTCATAAGAGAAGAGGAGACTCATGAAATTCACCACCAGGCTGTTGGCCACCCTCCTGGCCGCCGTTGGTGCCAGCGCGGCGTTGGCGCAGGACATCAAGGTCGGCGTGAACGTTTCCGCAACGGGCCCGGCGGCATCGCTCGGCATCCCGGAGCGCAACACGTTCGCCCTGATGCCGCAGACGATTGGCGGCAAGAAGGTCCAGTACATCGTCCTCGACGACGCGTCGGACACGACGACCGCGGTGAAGAACACGCGCAAGCTGATCACCGAAGACAAGGTCGACGTGATCGTGGGTTCCACGATCACCCCGAACTCGCTGGCGATGATCGACGTCGTCGCCGAGACCGAGACGCCGATGGTCTCGATGGCCGCATCGAGCCGCATCGTCGAGCCGGTCGACGCCAAGCGGCGCTGGGTCTTCAAGACCCCGCAGAACGACCAGCAGATGGCGTTCGTCATCGTTTCGCACATGCTGGGACAGGGCGTGAAGACGGCGGGCTTCATCGGCTTCGCCGACGCCTACGGCGAAGGCTGGTGGAACGAGTTCAGCAAGCTCGCCGAGACCCGCGGCATCAAGGTCGTCGCCAACGAGCGCTACCAGCGCAACGACACGTCGGTCACCGGCCAGGTGCTCAAGCTGATCAGCGCGCGTCCCGACGCGATCCTGATCGCCGGTTCCGGCACGCCGGCGGCGCTGCCGCAGAAGACGCTCAAGGAGCGCGGCTATGCGGGCAAGATCTACCAGACGCACGGCGTGGCGAACAACGACTTCCTGCGCGTCTGCGGCAAGGACTGCGAAGGCACGTTCCTGCCGGCCGGCCCGGTGCTCGTGTCGGAGCAGCTGCCGAACGACCACCCGGTGAAGAAGTCGGCGATCGCCTATGTCGATGCCTACGAGAAGGTGCACGGCAAGGGCAGCGTGTCGACGTTCGGCGCGCACGCGTGGGACGCCGGCGTGCTGCTGCAGGCGGCGATCCCGGTCGCGCTGAAGAAGGCGCAACCCGGCACCAAGGAATTCCGCGCCGCCCTGCGCGACGCGCTCGAAGGCGTCAAGAACACCCCGGGCGCGCACGGCATCTTCAACATGAGCCCGACGGACCACCTGGGCCTCGACCAGCGCGCCGCGGTGATGATCCAGATCCGCGACGGGAAGTGGATTCTCCAGAAGTAGCCAACGAAAGGTAGGCATCGGCGTCGCCGATGCCGCGTCATTTGCGTGAAGCGCGATCGGGCGACCGATCGCGCTTTCCTCGTGGGGGGCGCCGGGCCGCCCCAAGCCCCACACGCTAACTACTCGGAGCGGGTGCACGTGCGACGGCGCAGCCGTCGCGTACACCCGCGACGCACGAGGCTGCGGTGAATTTCGATATCGCCCTGCTGCTCGCCCAGGACGGCGTGACCAACGGCGCCATCTACGCGCTGCTGGCGCTCGCGCTGGTGCTGGCGTTCGCCGTCACGCGGGTGATCTTCATCCCGCAGGGCGAGTTCGTCGCGTACGGCGCGCTGACGCTGGTGGCCGTGCAGTCGGGCAAGCTGCCCGGCACCGTGTGGCTGCTGCTGGTCGCCGGCGCGCTGGTGTCGCTGATCGAAGTCGTCAAGGCGATCCGCGCGCGGCAGGCCCGGGGACTGGGCAGCGTGCTCGCATGGAACCTCGCCTATCCGCTGGCGCTGTGGGCGCTGCTCGCGAACGTCCAGCCGCAGTCGCTGCCGATGGCGGTGCAGATCCTGCTGGCACTGGCGCTGGTCGTGCCGCTCGGCCCGATGATCTACCGGCTCGCCTACCAGCCGCTGGCGGAAGCGTCGGTGCTGATCCTGCTGATCGTCTCGGTCGCCGTGCACGTCGTGCTGGTCGGCCTCGGGCTGCTGGTGTTCGGCGCGGAAGGGTCGCGCACGCCGCCGTTCTCGGACGGCAGCATCAGCCTCGGGACGCTGACCGCGAGCGCGCAGTCGATCTGGGTGATCGGCTGCTCCGTCGCGCTGATCGTGCTGCTGTACCTCGCGTTCGAGCGCACCGTGTACGGCAAGGCGCTGCGCGCCACCGCGGTGAACCGGCTCGGCGCGCGGCTGATGGGGATCCCGACCGAGTTCGCGGGCCGCCTCTCGTTCTTCCTGTGCGCGCTGATCGGCGCGCTGTCGGGCATCCTGATCGCGCCGATCACCACGATCTACTACGACACCGGCTTCCTGATCGGCCTCAAGGGCTTCGTCGGCGCCATCGTCGGCGGGCTCGCGAGCTATCCGGTGGCGGCGCTCGGCGCGCTGCTGGTCGGGCTGCTCGAGTCGTATTCGTCGTTCTGGGCGAGCGCCTACAAGGAAGTGATCGTCTTCACGCTGATCATCCCGGTGCTGCTGGTGCGCTCGCTGCGCACGCGCCACGTGGAGGAAGAGGAATGAGGCCGTCGTGGCTCGTTGCGCTCTTCCTCGCGCTGCTCGGGCTGGCGCCGCTGGTCCTGTCCGAGTTCACGATCACGCTGGCGAACTACATCGGCCTGTACTCGCTGGTCGCGCTCGGTCTCGTGCTGCTCACCGGCGTGGGCGGGCTGACGTCGTTCGGCCAGGCCGCGTTCGTCGGCCTCGGTGCCTACACCACCGCCGTGCTGACCACGCACGCGCTGCCGGAGTCGTTCGCGTGGCTGGGATCATCGCCGTGGTTCACGCTGATTGCCGGCCTGCTGATCACGCTCGCGGTCGCCGCCACGCTGGGGTCGCTGACGCTGAAGCTCTCGGGTCACTACCTGCCCCTCGGCACGATCGCGTGGGGCATCAGCCTGTACTTCCTGTTCGGCACGTCGGAGACGCTCGGCGGCCACACGGGCCTCACCGGGGTTGCGCCGATCGAGGTCTTCGGGGTGGCGCTGGAATCCGGCCGCCAGATCTTCTACCTGATCTGGTTCTTCCTGATGGCCGCCGTCTTCACCACGCTGAACCTGCTCGACTCGCGGGAAGGCCGCGCCATCCGCGCGCTCAAGGGCGGCATGGTGATGGCCGAGTCGATGGGCGTGAACACGTCGTCGTCCCGCATGATCGCCTTCGTGCTCGCGGCGATGATGGCGTGCGCGTCGGGCTGGCTGTACGCGCACATGCAGCGCTTCGTGAACCCGACGCCGTTCTCGCTGCACGCCGGCATCGAGTTCCTGTTCATGGCGGTGGTCGGTGGCGCGGGCTACGTCTGGGGCGCGCTGCTCGGCGCGGCGGTGATCACGATCAGCAAGACCTGGCTGCAGGACCTGTTGCCGCAGATCGTCGGGCAGGCGGGCAACTTCGAGGTGATCGTCTATGGCGTGCTGATGGTGATCATCCTGCAGCGAGCGCCGGACGGCCTGTGGCCGGCGCTGACGAAGTGGATTCCCGTGCGCGCGAAGCGGCGCGTGGTCCGCCCGGAGGAGCCGCCGCTCGCCAAGCGCGACGTGCCGGCCGCGGGTGAGTTGCTGCTCGAAGTCGACAAGGCGACCAAGCGCTTCGGTGGCCTCGTCGCCGTGAACGAGATGGCGCTCGCCGTGCGCGCGGGCGAGATCGTCGCGCTGATCGGCCCCAATGGCGCGGGCAAGAGCACGATGTTCAATCTGGTGTCCGGCGTGCTCGACCCGACGTCGGGCAGCGTGAAGTTCCGCGGCCAGGAAGTGGCGGGCCGCGCGTCGCGCGACATCGCGCTGATGGGCATGAGCCGCACGTTCCAGCACGTGCGGCTGCTGCCGCAGATGAGCGTGCTCGACAACGTCGCGATCGGCGCGCACCGGCGCGAGTACCGCGGACTGCTCGCCGGCGTGCTGACGGGCGCGTGGCGGCTCGACCGCCGTGACGAGGCGCGCCTGCTGGCCGAGGCCGCACGCCAGATCGAGCGCGTCGGGCTGGCCGACCATATGTTCGATCCCGCCGGATCGCTGCCGCTCGGCAAGCAGCGCATCATGGAGATCGCCCGCGCGCTCTCCTCCGACCCGTGCCTGCTGCTGCTCGACGAGCCGGCGGCCGGCCTGCGCTACCTCGAGAAGCGCGCGCTCGCGGACCTGCTGCGCCGGCTGAAGGGCGAGGGGCTGTCGGTGCTGCTGGTCGAGCACGACATGGATTTCGTGATGGGGCTCGTCGATCGCGTCTACGTGATGGACTTCGGTCAGAAGATCGCCGAAGGCCTGCCCGAGCAGGTGCAGCGCGACCCGCGCGTGCTCGAGGCGTACCTTGGCGGCATCGACGAGAAGGACGCGGCATGAGTGCTGCAGCCGACAGCAGCGAACGCGTGCTCGAAGTCCGCGACCTGTCCGTCTCGTACGGCAAGGTCGAGGCGCTGTCGAACGCCAACCTCGACGTCGGCGCCGGCCAGATCGTCACCGTCATCGGGCCCAACGGCGCCGGCAAGACGACGCTGCTTGCCGCGATCATGGGCGCGCTGCCGACCACGGGCGCCACGCGCGGCGTGGTGCGGTTCGGCGGCGCCGTCGAGTCGCGGCCGTCGATCGAGACGATGGTCGCGCGCGGCATGACGCTGGTACCGGAGAAGCGCGAGCTGTTCGGCGAGATGACCGTCGAGGACAACCTGCTGCTCGGCGCCTTCCAGCGCTACCGCTCGGGCGCGCGCGACCACGGCAAGACGATGGACGAGGTGTACGCGTTGTTCCCGCGCCTGCAGGAGCGCAAGACCCAGCTCGCGGGCACGCTGTCCGGCGGCGAGCGGCAGATGCTGGCGGTCGGCCGCGCGCTGATGGCCAAGCCGAAGCTGCTGATGCTCGACGAGCCGTCGCTCGGGCTGGCGCCGCTGATCGTGCGCGAGATCTTCCACATCATCGTCGAGCTGAAGCGGCGCGGCGTGTCGATCCTGCTGGTCGAGCAGAACGCGCGCGCGGCGCTGCAGATCGCCGACTACGCCTACGTGCTCGAGACCGGCGAGTGCGTGCTTGACGGTCCGGCCGCCACGCTGGCGAACGACCCGCGCGTGATCGAGAGCTACCTGGGGCTGGGGCAGAAGCACTGAGCCCTCTGGCCGCGGGAGCGCTGAACGGCGGTTACTGTGGCAATGAACATCATCGACACGCTGGTCGCGGGCGCAGGCGTGATCGGTCTGGCGTGTGCCGACGCGCTCGCGCGCGCCGGCCGCGAGGTCGTCGTGGTGGAGTCGGAGTCGCTCTACGGCAGCGGGGTCTCTGCGCGCAACAGCGAGGTGATTCACTCGGGCGTCTACTACACGCCCGGGACGCGCAAGGCCCGGCTGTGCGTGCCGGGCCGGCGCCTGCTCTACGAGTTCTGCGAGCGGCACGGCGTGCCGCATCGGCGCTGCGGCAAACTCATCGTCGCGACGCGCGAAGATCAGCGTCCCGAGCTCGAGAAGCTGCACGCGCGGGGCGAGGCCAACGGAGTCGAGTCGCTGCGGCTGATCGATGGCGCGGAAGCGCGCGCGATGGAGCCGCAGCTCGACGCCGTCGCCGCGCTGTGGTCGCCGGCCACCGGCATCGTCGACAGTCACGCGCTGATGACGGCGCTGCTGGGGCGCGCGGCGCAGCACGGCGCCACGCTCGTGCTGCAGACGCGATTCGCATCGGCGACGCCGCGGCCCGGCGGACGGTTCGAGGTCGTGCTCGACGACGCGACGGGCCGGACCCGCTACGCCGTGCGGCGGCTTGTCATCGCCACCGGACTGAACGCGCCGTCCACCGCAGCGCGCATCGATGGCTTTCCGCCGGACCGCCTGCCGCCGGAGCGCTACGCGAAGGGCAATTACTTCGCCCTGGCGGGGCGCGCGCCGTTCTCGCGGCTGATCTATCCGGTGCCCGAGAAGGACGGTCTCGGCGTGCACCTGACGCTGGACCTCGGAGGCCAGGCGCGCTTCGGACCGGACGTCGAGTGGATCGACACGCCCGATTACGACGTCAACCCGGCGCGCATGGCGTCGTTCTACGGCGAGATCCGCAAGTACTGGCGCGGGCTCGCTGACGGCCAATTGCGGCCGGACTACGCGGGGGTGCGGCCGAAAATCTACGAACGGCACGCGCCGCAGGCCGACTTCGACATCGCCGGACCGCAGGCGCACGGGATCGAGGGTCTCGTCTGCCTGTTCGGCATCGAGTCGCCAGGGCTCACCGCCGCGCTGTCGATCAGCGAAGAGGTCGCCGCGCTCCTGGGCTGAGGCGCGTTTCCGGGACGCCGCGACGGAGCTGTCCGCCGGCGCATTGGGCTACGATGCCCTCTGCGTTGGGGGTACCGCCCGGATGTCCGGCGGTTGAGAGAGTCCCCGGAACCTGATCCGGTTCATACCGGCGGAGGAAAACGCGGTCGCCAGCGCCGCTCCCTCCGCTCAAGGAGCGAGACATGAGCGCCAATCCCAAGTTCGTTGCCGCCACGGCCCACGTGGACGAGGCCGCGGTCCAGCCGCTGCCGAAGTCGCGCAAGGTCTACATCGAAGGATCGCGGCCCGATCTGCGCGTGCCGATGCGCGAGATCACGCAGTCCGACACGCACGCGATGTCCGGCGACGAGAAGAACCCGCCGCTGACGGTCTACGACACCTCGGGCCCGTACACCGACCCGAGCGTGAAGATCGACATCCGCTCGGGCCTCGCCGCGCTGCGCGCGCCGTGGATCGCCGGGCGCGGCGACATCGAGGAACTCGCCGGGCCGAGCTCCGCCTACGGCGTCGAGCGCCTGAACGATCCGAAGCTCGCCGAGCTGCGCTTCAACCTGAAGCGCCGTCCGCGCCGCGCGCTGGCGGGCGCGAACGTCACGCAGATGCACTACGCGCGCCGCGGCATCGTCACGCCGGAGATGGAGTACATCGCCATCCGCGAGAACCAGCGCATGGAAGGCCATTCGGAGATGCTGCGCAGGCAGCACCCGGGCGTGAGCTTCGGCGCCGCGCTTCCAAAGGCGATCACGCCCGAGTTCGTGCGCGACGAGGTCGCGCGCGGCCGCGCGATCATCCCGGCGAACATCAATCACCCGGAAACCGAGCCGATGATCATCGGCCGCAACTTCCTGGTGAAGATCAACGCGAACATCGGCAATTCCGCGGTGTCCAGTTCGATCGGCGAGGAAGTCGAGAAGATGACCTGGGCGATCCGCTGGGGCGCGGACACCGTGATGGATCTTTCCACGGGCAAGCACATCCACGAGACGCGGGAATGGATCCTTCGCAACAGTCCGGTGCCGATCGGCACGGTGCCGATCTATCAGGCGCTCGAGAAGGTCGACGGCAAGGCCGAGGAGCTGACCTGGCCGATCTTCCGCGACACGCTGATCGAGCAGGCCGAGCAGGGTGTCGACTACTTCACGATCCACGCCGGCGTGCGGCTGCCGTTCATCCCGATGACGGCGAAGCGCATGACCGGCATCGTGTCGCGCGGCGGCTCGATCATGGCCAAGTGGTGCCTGTCGCACCACAAGGAGAGCTTCCTCTACGAACACTTCGAGGACATCTGCCAGATCATGAAGGCGTACGACGTCGCCTTCTCGCTCGGCGACGGGCTGCGGCCCGGCTCCATCTACGACGCCAATGACGAAGCGCAGATGGCCGAGCTCGCCACGCTCGGCGAACTGACGCAGATCGCGTGGAAGCACGACGTGCAGGTGATGATCGAAGGGCCGGGCCACGTGCCGATGCACATGATCAAGCACAACATGGACGAGCAGCTGCGCCTGTGCGGCGAGGCGCCGTTCTACACGCTGGGTCCGCTGACCACCGACATCGCGCCGGGCTACGACCACATCACCAGCGCCATCGGCGCGGCGATGATCGGCTGGTACGGCACGGCGATGCTCTGCTACGTGACGCCGAAGGAGCACCTCGGCCTGCCGAACAAGAAGGACGTCAAGGACGGCATCATGGCGTACAAGGTCGCGGCGCACGCGGCCGACCTCGCCAAGGGCCACCCGGGCGCGCAGCTGCGCGACAACGCGCTGTCGAAGGCGCGCTTCGAGTTCCGCTGGGAAGACCAGTTCAATCTCGGTCTCGATCCGGACACCGCCAAGGACTTCCACGACGAGACGCTGCCCAAGGACAGCATGAAGAGCGCGCACTTCTGCTCGATGTGCGGCCCGCACTTCTGCAGCATGAAGATCACGCAGGACGTGCGCGAGTACGCCGAGAAGCAGGGCATCGCGGCGGAAGAGGCGCTGAAGCGCGGCATGGAGGAGAAGTCGGTCGAGTTCGTGAAGAAGGGCAGCGAGATATACCAGCGCGCATGACACTTCCCGTCCTCTCGCCCCTCGAAACCCGCGTCCTCGGCGTCCTGATCGAGAAGGAGCGCACCGTCCCCGACACGTATCCGCTGTCGCTCAACGCGCTCACCGCCGGCTGCAACCAGAAGAACAACCGCGACCCGCTGATGGCGGCGGGCGAAGGCGAGGTGCAGGCGGCGGTCGATCGACTGCGGCCGCTGTCGCTCGTGATCGAGTCGAGCGGATCGCGCGTGATGCGCTACTCGCAGAACGTGCAGCGCGTGCTGAAGGTGCCGAGCGAAGCGGTCGCGCTGCTCGCCACGCTGTGGCTG